>Ga0209084_1003984_pt1 | contig 10566 bp, 9 predicted proteins | sample C_130820_MF_Meta_FD_187309 | JGI IMG/M metagenome (GOLD analysis project Ga0209084, IMG submission 187309) | Freshwater microbial communities from Lake Croche, Canada to study carbon cycling - C_130820_MF_MetaG (SPAdes) (version 2) | ecosystem: Environmental > Aquatic > Freshwater > Lake | place... | reverse complement strand
CCATCAGCAAATCTGACAATACCATCACCAACATTTCCTAAATTTCTTGACTGTGACATTTATTTGTCCTATATGTGAATACTTTTACTATTTATTTGGATGTGGTCCTGTTGGAACGGTAAAATTATTGGTATATCTTGCTAGACCTTTGGTAATTCTAAGATCATCAATCAATCCAGTAAAGTAATTATTATTAGTAACTGTTTGGCGACCAATGCTACCATTATATGAAGTAATACCAACAACTCCGGAATATGATAATGTGTTTGTGCTCTGTATACCGTTAATGTAAAAATATATTGTGGAACCACTTCTCACCAGTGCTACGTGATTCCAAGTATTATTTGTTAAAGTGATGGAAGATGTTAGTGTGTAGTAAGAACTACTTCCATAAGCTATATAAAAAACCGGAACATTTGAAGAATAATATATTTGGTATTGTCCTATAACATAAGTTGTACCAACCCAAAAATCATATGTGCATGCTGATTGTGTGGATGTAGTATATGTCCACATTTCTATAGTAAAATCACCATCAGCAAAATAATTCAACGAATTGTATGGTATATTGATATAACTACTACCATCAAATGACAGACATCCCGTTCCATATTTTAAATTACTAGTTGTTATTTTAACACCACCAACAGTTTCCAAATCAATCATACCTGAATTATCTATAATTCCAGAATTTGTTCCTGATAATAATAGTTGAGTATTTGCAATTGGAGGCAATTTTGCTATTGGGGGGGTGAAGGTGCTGGTATATAATGCAGTTCCTTTTAAAATTCTAAAATCACAAATATAACCATTATAATTATATGAACCTTGATAGAATTGTCCTATATAAAGAGTCCCAGTTGAAGATACATTGTAACCAGTTGTTGTTCCTGTTACTGATTGTAAAATTCCATTGAAATATATTGTTACCGACCCTGCATTATAAACTATTGCAATATGTGTCCAACAATTTAAAGGAACACTAGCGCTGGTTAAAATATTTCCCCCATGTATTCCTAATCTGCCGTAACCATCAATATAAGCATCTAAATGTGTTGTATCATTTACAACACAAAATAATCTTAAATTTCCACCCCAGCTAAGAACATAAAACCAACCCTCAATCGTTGCTGTTGAACCAATTGCCCAAGCATTATCGCTTGGTAATGAAAGATAATCTCCACTACCATCAAAATATAATGATCCTGAAATTGTTGATGGATCATAACCCGCCTTTGTTGTATTGGGACTGAATTTTGAAATATAGTTTGAACCTGTTACAGACAGTGTTCTATTATATGATGAATTGTCTTTTAAATAATTATTCTGGAATGCCAATAATTTTGTATCGGACGTTACATTTACAGTATATGGTGGTGTGAAAATTGTTGCACCAATCGTTGTTGATGTTGTTTGATATTCTGGTGGAATTGATCCTATTGTCATTCTAAGGTTATTCATATAACCATTAAAAACATAACAATTTGAACTTATTCCATATGCGCCAGGATAATTCGTATCATTCCAACAACCTATTAGTGTTTGGTATGATGATACACCATTATAATTTGAGGTATTAGTTCTTTGGTTGATTAATACACCATCTACGAAAATTCTTTCGATATTTGAAGCGTCCCTACTTACTGCAAGATGAGTCCATTTGTTTTTTGGAACAGGATATGATGAACTTGTGCTTACTCCAGATCCAGTAAACCCCCAATACATCGTTCTTGTTGATGAATTGATATACCATCCCCAAAATGTATTGTTGTTGTTATTACCTTGTGTCATTATTGTTGATATACCATAACCAGATCCGCTTGAAGTATTTTGTTCAAATACCCAAACATCAATACAAAATTGTCCGGTGCCTAACCCCAATGACGCATCCGCACTTAACGTTATGAAATTAGTTCCAGAACTTCCTGGAAAAAAACCGGACCAGTTCACACCAACTGGTGAATATGGAGAAAAAGATCCTTGAGTTGTATTGCCGTATCTTGTTATTGCAAAATTATTGGAAGATGAATCCAAAAATACATTGTTGTTTGCATTGTTTATTCCATCACCGTGTAGTAGTGATGTAACATATTTAAAATTTGTTTCTGGTCCACCTGGCCAACTTGCATTCTTTGTGTTTTGCATTGCTTGGTCTAATGACCACATACCAGATGCGGTGTAGACATTTGGTGTTACTGGATTCTTGGTTATAAAACCACCTGGATAATTCAAACTCATTTTTATACCATTCTACACATATGTTGTTCCATTCCAAGCCTTTTTTGTTACCCTGATATTACTAAAACCACTATAAGTTGCACTAACGGAATAATATGAGGAGTCAACATACACAGTTCCCCCAGTACCTTTGTTATATGATACTAATAGTGTTGACCCATTATAATGGTAAATGTATCCATCAGTAGCGTAAACAAGGTAGAATTTTTTTGATGAATCCCATGCCGCATATGGTCCCAGACCAGTCCCGTTATTATATACATAATATCCACTGGTTACATATGGATATGATGCCCAGTCTAGAGATGTATAACTTCCATCTGTTGTTGGGTCTGCATTCCAAGAAATCATTGCATAAGATAATCCGTTATCTGTAGCTCCTGCTAGTTTATTGTATTCAATAGTACAAGGCGCAGTAAATGGTGTGAGACAATATAATTGCGTAGTCCCCCATTCCGCAGAACCGCCAGTTTTAAATGCACTAACTGAATTTGTGCCATTTCCGGTTAGGGTTAGAGATCCCGTTCCTACATATGTTAGAGATTCATAAAATGTTGGCCAATTATTACCACTAGCAATTGCAAATTGTTGTGGTTCTGTCCATATACCTGAATATGACTTATTATAGGATGCGGCAGTTATAAAACCACCAGTATACCTTTTACTCATTAACTTATTATTTCGTAACTCGAAATGAATGCCAGTTTGCTTGCTGTACCAGATGTTACAGATATCGAGGTATTTTGTTCAAGGTATACTGATGTGCTTTTATCCATAACAATTAGAGTAGCATTCGCTGGCACTGATATGGTATTGGCAATATAATAAGACACTCCGGTGTTTGACACATAGGCTACCGAACAGTTTATCGGATTGGCACCATCCAAATTAGAAGCCACAATCGTATTAACTTTAAATACTTGACTTGAATTATTTGGGTTATTAACTAGTGTAACCGCAACAGTACCGGTTGGTGTGTTTGCAACCGTTCTACCATTGATTGATGATACACCTACTATATTCGGTTCTGCCATTTTATCCTCCAAAAACTATAGACATTGCGATTGCTTTTCCTGTTGTTACTCCGGATGCAGGCACAGTTGTCAACATTGTACCATCCGGAAATTTAATACCACCTGAAGTGGATTCTATTACTCCACCAACTGTCAATTTTGAACCTGGATTGGTGTTTCCTATGCCTGTGTTCCCTGAAGATAATACTGTTATCAAAGAGTTGTTGGCCAGACCGCCATTATATATTATTAATCCATCTTGGGTCCCAACTGATATTCTGCCGTTACCTGTAACATAATCAATAACAATACCACGAGTATATGTTCCTGTGAAATTATTGGATGAATATAAACCATTATTCGCAGAAAGATAACCTTTAACTTGTCCACTTATTGTCAAGTTGGGTACTGCCAAATCGCCGGACATCGTATCACCACCGCGTTTCAATGTATCAACATAGTTTGCGGCTGCTGTTAAACCTACAACATCAATAATTGCACCTGTATTGGCACCTGCGGACAATACCACATTTGTTCCAGATGTTGTTGTTACATCTGTTCCATTGAGAAGTTTTGAACCATTATAATAAACATCAATATTACCGGGTAAATAACCACCACTGACAGTAAATGATGTTTGGTTATTTGATGCGGTAAAACTCTGCCTTGCAACAGAGGTAGTTGCGGAATTAAATGAGGTACTATTATAACCATCAACTTCAATTAATATGGAATCTCCCGATGTACAACCAGAACTTAAAGTTATACTAGTTGTGGATGTTTCTGTGTAATCTGAAGTGTATTGTCTCACACCATTGATATACAATCTAACTTGATTTAGACCTATTGCATATGTTGGTGTGGTAAATACTGTTTGTCCTGCTGATGCAGTATAAGATATTCTGGATGAAGTTAGTGCTGCATTTACTGCCGTCACTGTGTTCCAAGTACCATCTCCCCTCAAGTATGTTGTTGAATTTGCAGTACCCGATCCTAATAACGAAGTAGCTACTGTTCCTGTTGTTAGGAAACTAGCATTAGCCGCGTTAATGTTGGCGGTGTTTGCTTGATTATATGAAGCCTGAGCCAGGTTAGTTGCAGATGTTATATTAGTATTCTGAGTTGTATCTACACCAGAACCATATGAGATTTGACCATCTACATATGATTTTAATTGAGTATTGGCAGAAGATACTGAAGAACTAATAGCACCATCAGTATAAGATTTTAGTTGGGTATTAGCACTGACAATACTTGCATTCTGTGCAATATTCACACCAGAAATATATGCAATATTGGCATCTAACCAAGTCTGTGTATTGGTTATATTTGTGTTCTGTGTTGCATTGATACCATTTTGTTCAGAAGCAACTGCATAATAACTGCCGTGTTGTCCATTCAAATAGTCGGCGTTTAGATTTGTTACCAACTGTGTTGACGATGTTGATATTTTGCCAAATGTTACAGTATTGGCCTGGAAGTCTGCAATTCTAAAGGTTGCATTACTTGTATCAATGTATGGTGATGCATCTGGTTCTGGTTTGTAATTATCAAATACTTTCCAGTAACCATCTGAGTGGTCTCTGAAGAAACCAGCGTGATGATATGTACCATCATTATAATTACCAGCAAAACCTAAATCTGGATTAGCAACAGTGTTACCATCATTCAGATAAATCATATTATCTTTCAGTACCAGATTATTTGCTGATACTGTGGTGACATTACCACTAACGGTCAAATTTCCAGTAATTGTTAAATTGGAAGAGATTGTGACTGGCCCGGTAATATTACCACCGGAAGTATTGAATTTGGTATTAGCAGTATCATAAGCACCTTGTGCTAGATTTGTAGCAGTGGTGATATTAGTATTTTGCGTATTGTTTATTGTTCCAATATATGATACCTGGCCATCCACATAACCCTTCAGTTGTGTATTAGCTGAAGCAATAGCACCGTCAGAATATGCCTTTAACTGTGTATTAGCTGAAGTGATATTTGTGTTTACTTGGTTTAACGCACCAAATAAGTAAACGGTATTGGCTTCAACTGTATTCAATCTAGTATTTTGTGAGGAATCAATCCCATTACTATAATTTAATACTGTATTAATTTGACCATCTGTATATGCTTTTAACTGGGTATTAGCATTAACAATATTTGTATTGGTTTGATTTAAAGCACCAAATAAGTAAATGGTATTTGATTCGACCGTTGATAATCTGGTATTTTGTGTATTATCAATGCCCGAAACATAAGAAATCTGACCATCAACATAACTCTTTATCTGTGTATTAGCATTTGTAATAGCACCATCGGTATACGATTTCAGTTGAGTGTTGGCATTTATGATACTATTATTTTGCGCGGCATCAACACCGGAAATATAAGCAATATTGGAACTTAACCAATTGTTTAAATTGGTGATATTTGTGTTCTGAGTTGCATCTACACCTTGGGTGTATATTGTGTTAGAACTTGCAGAATTTGCGGTGTTAAATGCCTGCTGAGCAAATGCAGTTACAAAATCGGTATTGGCGACAACCAAATCCCAAGCATAACCATTCCATATCCAGGTTTTTACACCTACAGTAAAGGTTTGATTTGTAACTGGATTATTTGGAAAATTTATTGCCATTTTTTATCCTATGTATGACACTGACCAGTTATCATTACCGTCAAATGTAATGGTACCTGCCGCAACTTTTATGATTAAAGTATCACCAGCTGCAAGTTTAGTAACGGTAGAACCACCAGTGTGGTTCATTGTACTACTTCCTGCAAACTCAATACAAATCATAACTATGTTACTATTCTTATAACAAATTAATTGTGAGTAACTGGCATTACCAGCATTTCTGGCATTCATATTAATTTGATATAATCCTGCAACAGGTGCAGTAAATGTTCCGGTCGTATAGTTTAGATATCCACCTTGATTGTAATCCAGTGCCCAATTGTTGTAGTTTAATTGACCAGTACTGTTTTGTGTTGTTGATAGTGGACCTGTTGTATTCGCACCATATACACGGAATGACGGACGATTTGGACCATAACCGGGAGCAATACCATTACTTGTTGTATTGCCGGAAAGTGTTAAATCTCCAGCATCAGTCAGAGATAATGGTGTTATTTGATATGTGCTATTAACAATTTGCAAGTCACCACTAGAAGTTAAACGTATGTATTTGTTTGCCTTGTTTGCACCACCAGAAGTATTTGTAATCTGCAAGAAATCGGCATATCCAGCACCACCTTTTGTATTGGCCGCAGAAATTTGTATTGCTGATCCTGTTGTAGTTGAAGGAGTATAAGTTACAAATAATTGTCCAGAAATATTTGCTTGTGTGGATGCAATAATCCCCGGCGCGGTATTATTTGTTACTCCTGTTGGACCAAATTCTGCCCAAATAGGATTTGAGGTGTTTCCAAAATTCTCATATACAACACCTGTGTCCGTATTTGTCCACAAATCACCAGTATTATTTGCGGTTATCGGTGCGGTATTCTGTCTAAAATTATACATTTTAGATGTGTCACTAGAACCTCCACCGCCGGTTGCAGTGGAGTTAATAGTGATAGTTTTGGTGCTGGTACAAGCAGAAATGCTTATGTTATTTCCGGGAAGCAGTGTTAGTGTATCTGTTCCTGAACTGGCCAATACTAATGACGAATTGGCATTAATTGTTGCAAACGACTGCTGGTTTGTGATATAAGAAATTGTTCCGCCCGGTTTGGCGAAGAATAATTTATCATCGGCTGCATTGATAGCAAGCTCACCGATATCTAATGTAGTCGGTGTATTACCACTAACCAGTGATTTTTTTAATCGTATTGTTGTGTTTGCAATTGACATTTAATTAGAAACTTCCGCCATCTCGTATTTGATCTTTGGTATTTATTTCTGATACAGGAACATATTGTTGTGCATTCGCCTCATCAACTTTCTTCCTTTTGGCGGGAGTTAATTGTAAATATTCAATTTGATTTTTTAATTCTTCATTTTCTTTTTGTGCTTTCAGTAGTTCATTTCTAAAAGTGTCAATATGCTGAACTTGGTGTTTAACTTTCTCATATTCAGATTTCAAGTTGCAAATTTCATTCAACTCAGAATTCAATCTAGAAACTTCACTATCCAAAAATTTTATTTTAGAATTTTCATTTTCGTTTCTTGCGATTCTTTCATTTTCCAATTGTTCATTTAACTTACCAATTTCGGCATCCAATAATTGAATTGTTTCGTCATATTCTTTAACTAATTCTTCATTAACTTTGACTGATGCCTGTAAGGATACATTCCTTATGATCGCATCAGTCATTGTATTTGTTAATGTTTCTACATAATAATTATAATAGTTATTTTCACTCATAACAAACTCCAGCCAAAAGGATTATATATTCAGATTAGAATTGACCTCCATCTAAACTTGATGACCAAGTAGGAACACCGGCATTGGTTACTGTCATTATTTGATTTGACCAGGTCTGGTCAGAAGAACCAGCCGCTGATGTTACTTGTAGAGAACCAGCCGCATTACCAAAAACAAGTCCATTGAGTGTTGCTGATGCAAATCCAGTGCCACCTTGTGGAACTGTTAGACCGGAGATTTGTGTATATGTTGCAGCAGAAACTCTACCGAAGTTATCTACGGTCAATGATGTGACTGTATTATTAGAAGCACCTGTTCCTGTTGCTGTGTACGAAACATTTGCAAGGGAGACAACACCAGACCCGTTAAAGTAGGTTAGTGTGTTGTTGGTGAAAGAGTTGTTGTTTGTACCACCACGAACGATTGGTAGAATACCATCAACTACCTGTGATGTATTGATTGCAATTGCAGTGTTGGAAACATTAGATACACGACCATAAACATCGGTAGTCAGTACGGGAATATACGAAGAACTTCCGTAGGAACCTGCTGTTCCGGTGTTTGCAATCTGTTGTAATGCACCAGTTCCAGAACCAACAACCAACTGTCCATTTGTAAATGTTGCTTGTCCAGTACCACCCTGAGATACTGTTAGTCCGTTAATCGATTGTGTGGTGTAATTGGTGACACGACCATAAACATCTGTTGTTAAGTTGTTTACTGTATAGTTACTTGAAATTGATGTATTAATTGATGATACATTGGCCAACTGTTGTAAACCACCAGTACCGGAACCAACGATAACTTGACCATTATTGAATGTGGTTTGACCTGTACCACCATCAGATACTACAAGTGCCGAAGTTAATCCGGAAATTAAACCATTCTTGAATGTAGAACTATAGATTTCACTAGATTGAATATTGGATGTTATTACATTAGCTACTAATGTTGCAACATGGAAACTGGAATTTGCACGATCAATTTGATTGTTTCCACTCAGTTCCGGTATATAATTGTCGAATATGTAATATTGTTTGTTCGTTGGGTCTCTGAACATACCGGTGTGTCTTTCATCACCACTGCCGTAATAGTTTGCAGCAAAACCAATAGGAACAATATCTGACGAATAGTTGTTCGCCGCCAAATATATCATTGGATCGTCAACAGTATAGTTGGATGTATGAATTGTGGTGGTGTTACCTATTACATTCAAGTTACCAGTAATGGTCAAGTCATTGGCAATTGTCAACAATGTGCTGATTGTCTGTGGTCCAACAGAAGTGGTGTTGGATCTTAAAACAGTATTGTCCGTACTAAATGTGACTGTGTTCTGTGATACTGCGGTTACAATACCTTTTGTTCCTAAGTGGAAGAAAGTATTTCCTGATTGTATCTGAGAACTTGTTGTTCCGTCTGAAACATTAAATGAACTGGTAACAGTGGTATTTGCAATGGACATAATACGACCATTTGCAGCCACTTGAACAACTGGTATTGTTGAAGAACTTGCAGTTGATCCACCATAATAACCAGCAGTTAATCCTGGAACAGCATTAAGTGATGCATTTAATACAACATCACCAGAACCATTAAAGGCCTGTGTTGTTGCAGTAATATCACTACCGGAAATAGAGAAGTTGTGTGAGTCAATTAATGTTGTGGCAGTATTAGCATTACCATATAATCTACCGTAAAATGATCCACCAGCATCTCGTTTTACTAGAGTACTTGCAGTATTCTGTGAAGTTGCAGAATCTAAAGTTGAGGTATAGTATTGACCACCAACATTAACGACACCATTTCCTCCGGGAACACCAATAAAGAGTGTATTGGATGCATAACTATAAGCGAATTCACCCGCATTTAGTGATGTTGGACGACCAGTTGTTAATGATCGTTTGATTAAAATACTGGTATTACTAAGTGCCATTTTGTTGCCCTATAAATTATTGTTATTATATTTATTAAAAAGTGCCTGCATCTATTGTTTCAGCTGACGCGGTAATGACGTTATTAACAGTTAAATTTCTTGTTATTAGTACATCACCTGTAATGGTTCCGCCAGTTTTATCATATTTTGTATTGGCCACATCATATGCGGCTTGAGCCGTATTAACTGCAATTGTTGATTGTGATAATGCTTGGTTTACCAAATTTTGAACATCAGCTGCACCAACAAAGGTGGTTGTGCCCCTTACTGATTTTTGAGTGTCCTGGTTAACTCTAATATTAATTGAATTTGGAGGATTAACTGTTACGTTTGGCATTTTAAATTGTTACAGTTGGAGTTACAATTATTTGTCCTTCAAGCACCTTGGTAATAACACCAGTGGATGTTTGTTTAATCATAACATCATATACCAATCTTCCGGCCGGAACATTAGCTGTTGTCGCCGAATTTGCAGCCAATTGAATAACACCATTATTTGCATCAAGAACAGATGCAGTAAATACTAAAGTAGTATTTGCAGAGTAGTATGACTTCTTTGCGTAAGATTTTACCGTGAAGTCGGTTAAATTATAAGGAGAACCATAGGAATCATCCAAAGTTAAGGATGTTGTAAAAGTGGTTCCTTGTTCTATAAATAAGTCTTGATATCCAGCTGACATTGGGGTATCCTGTGTATAAAATTACTCTAGTATTTATACACAGGATGAATTGTCAATATTTAAACAAATTGAACTTCTAGAATTTTATTCGCACGAGCTTGTGTTAAAATCTTCTTGGTCACCAAATATGCAACTGCATCCTTTGTTCCATCAGAAGTGAGGTCAACCGTAGTCAATCTTTGATCATCTAGAATTGAAACCCAATCCTTGATTACTGGATCAGTATCAACAGCAGAATAGATTGCAACTCTTTCTGTTGATGTAAATCTCAATTTAAAAGAGATTGTACTGATGGTGTTAATTGGTTGTGGTACTGGTCCTGTGTGTGGTCT
>Ga0209084_1003983_pt1 | contig 10571 bp, 7 predicted proteins | sample C_130820_MF_Meta_FD_187309 | JGI IMG/M metagenome (GOLD analysis project Ga0209084, IMG submission 187309) | Freshwater microbial communities from Lake Croche, Canada to study carbon cycling - C_130820_MF_MetaG (SPAdes) (version 2) | ecosystem: Environmental > Aquatic > Freshwater > Lake | place... | reverse complement strand
GCACTTTCCCATGACGCAAAAAGTTTTTGCATTAGATACCAGACCGGGCATTCAGCGCGACGGTACTGTTTTTGACAGAGACTTCTATCAAGATGGCCGCTGGGTTCGTTTCCAGCGTGGACGCCCCCGCAAGATTCTTGGCTACCGTCAGATTATTGCCACCTTGGCTGGCCCATCTCGAGGCATCTATGTCAACCCGCAAAACGCTTTCTCGTATGTCTACAGCGGCTATTCTGATGGCTTGCAAGTCCTGCCTATTGACAACAACGGTGTCGGCTCTGCGCTAAGTGATTTCACACTGACGGGCTTCACGCCAAGCGTAAACAATCTTTGGCAGTTCGATTCGCTGTTTGATGCTCAAGGCACGGGCTACGAAACCTTGCTTGCTCACCCCGGTCAAAACCTTGCTGACATCAACAGCCAAATCAACACCCCGGTACTGGGTGGTGCGGTGACTGGAACCTCTTTGTCCCCTATTGGTGTATTCACTGCAACGGCAACCACGGTCAATACCAGCGCAACGATTACTTTGTCTGCCGCCAATACTTTGGTGGGCGCGGGTCAAACTGTGACTGGCACAGGCATCCCTGCAAATACCACCGTAGTGTCTGTGAGCACAACCAGTGTGGTAATTTCTAATGCCGCGACAGCCAGCGGAACTGTGACGGTGACTTTCAACAACAATGTGTCTGTCTCTGGCGGTGTGGTGGTTTTGCACCCGTATGTTTTTGTGTACGGAAACAGCGGCTTGATTAAGAACAGCGCCGCTGGCAATCCATCTGATTGGGTCTCTGCTGACTCCAATGAGACCAATGTGGCCTCAACCAAGATTGTGCAGGGCTTGCCAGTGCGAGGCGGTTCTAACGCGCCTTCTGGCTTGTTTTGGTCGTTGGATTCATTGATCCGTGTTTCCTACAACCCAACCACAATTACCGTGGGCGGCACGCCTCAGACCTTCTACTGGCGCTATGACATCATCTCAAGTCAGTCCTCGATCTTGTCGAGCCAGTCTGTGATTGAGTATGACGGCATCTATTACTGGTGTGGTGTTGACCGATTCCTGCTTTACAACGGTGTGGTCAAGGAAATCAAAAACGAATTTAACCAAAATTACTTTTTTGACAATTTGAATTACGCCCAGCGTTCCAAAGTCTATGTGACCAAGGTTCCTCGTTTTGGTGAAATTTGGTGGTTCTTCCCAAGTGGAGACTCAACCGAGTGCAATGACTGCATCATCTACAACATTCGGGAGGATTGCTGGTATGACTCTGGTACGGCTTTGGGTGCTCGTCGTTCTGCTGGTTACTTTTCACAAGTTTTTCACTACCCCATCAATGCAGGTTGGGAGCCAAACGCCACAGGTGGAGTCAACGCTACCACTATTTCCAACGCAGGCTCTGGCTACACAAACGGAACTTATTTGCTCAAGGCTTTGACTGGCGGATCGGGCACTGGTGCTGTTGCCAACATCACGGTTTCTGGGAACAGGGTAACCGCTTGCACGATTTCGGCCCGTGGGACTGGTTATACGGTCGGGGATACGCTTTCCGCGTCTATACCCGGCGGCGCGGGGTTTGTGTTGACCGTGAACTCGACCATGACCTTCGTGACCTTATGGCAACACGAGATCGGCGTGGACGCCATCAAGGGATCAACGGTCGAGGCCATTGAGAGTTACTTTGAGACCAACGACTTGGGTATTGTTGCTGGCGGCCCATCTCAGCCTTCAATGGTTGGCGAGAACAAGTGGCTTCGCATAGACCGTATTGAGCCTGACTTTGTCCAGAGTGGAACCATGTCTGTTCAGGTTACTGGCCGACCATTTGCGCAGGCGCAGGATGTGACCTCTGACCCCTACTATTTTGAGCCAACAACGGGCAAGGTAGACATGAGGGAACAGCGCCGCGAGATTCGCTTGCTGTTTACCAGCAATGTGCAGGGCGGCAATTACCAAGCAGGTCGAATAATTCTGGACGCAGAAGCAGGCGATACCCGCCCATACGGAAGTTAAAATGGCACTGGCACTTGTTTACGATCCTCGGTTTCACACCTTCCAGTCTTGGGCGGCGTTGATGTGCGAGGCGTATGCAGGCCAGCAGTTGGCTATTCCAGACGACAACACCGACTGGAAAGAGTGGGCGTCTGGTTTGAAGGCCATTGATATTTTCACAAATGAGGGTATACCCGGCCCTTATATTTTTGAAGAATGGGAAGATTGGGCGCAGGCTTTAGTGGGCGCGGTCAATCAACCAACCGAGGTAAGAACTTAATGGTCGACTTTATCGAACTCTTCAACATGGTGGCAAAGGTTGCAAAACCTGTCCATATGTCTTTCACGCCAGCCACAGCGATGGAAGATAAGATGGCCGATCTAGGTCTCGACAGTCTCGACGGTTTGGTGATGATGATGTACCTCTGCGAACTGTATGGCATCCCAGACAATGACGACACCAAAGACTGGCACCCTACTACCATTCAAGAGACCTACGACCTGATGATGGCAAACAAGACAACGGAGCCAGAGTCTGTAGAGAAGGCCAAGGAGCAGATCAAATGATCTACCTTACCCACTACAGAACAGCCTCCACAACCAGTGTTGAGTTATTTGACGACATCGTCTATCCCCAAAAAGTAAACTGGTTCCCCGAGTCTTACGCCCGCTCCAAGAGTGGGCTTTTCTATGCGCCCCATAAAGTGGCCGAGAAAGTCCTCGACGCAGACCTCATGCAAAGTCTAAGGGAAAACCCTGTGGGCAAAACTGCGTTCATTCTTGCTGGTGGCAATGCCCACTTTGCAGGTATCAGCCAGCGCCCCTACAACACCCGCCTGACCTACCAATACAAGTTCCTGCCCTTCACGCTGACTCAGGTCTACGCTGGCAGGATTGCCCAAGCCTGCGGAGCCAACGACCATGTGGTCACCGACGCTTCGGCTTGCGCCAGCAGTTTGAAAACCTTAATGGATGTCCAGACGCTTATCAAGTTTTACAACTTTGATCGGGTGATTGTGCTCACGGTTGAGGATGGTGTTTCGGATGCCGTGCTGGAGTTCTTTGGTGAATCTAAGGCTGTGCTCACCCAAAAACAAGAAGACACGGGCATCTTGCCATCGGCTTTTGACAGCAAAAACTTTGGCTTTAGGGTAGGCCAAGGGGCCGCTTTTGCAGTATTTGACTCTGAGCGGGTTTTCAATAAATCAACCGTGTATCCCGCCGCCCAACTGATTGGGGCCTACAGCGCATCAGAATCGTCTACAAACGCAATTGGGCAGTGTGAGGATGGTGAGGGCTTTGTAAAGGCAATTGAAGGCGTTATGGTCTTTTCTGGTGTGACGCCAGAACAAATATCTATTGTCAAAACACATGGAACTGGGACACAATCTAACAATCTGGCGGAGAAAACAGCGTTGGGAAACACGCTGAAAGAATTTGTCGCCACATCGTATAAACAAAAAATCGGCCACACAATGGGAGCAAGTGGATTGCTGGAAACATTGTTGCTGTTGGACGATCTAAAAAAGGGCGTAGTGCCTGCCATTGAAAACCGAACAGAAACCGATAAGGTTTATTTGTCGGAACCAGTAAGTCCGCCTGAAGGACTTATTCTCAGTTTGGCGGCTGGTATGGGAAATATCTACTCCGCCGCAATACTGAAGGGACTTTAAATGCAGATGGTAGATAGCAATCAAAGGAAGTTGACGAGCGAAGAGATCATCGGTATCGCCGCCGCCAATACCAAAGTCGGACGACCTTTTAAAGAGGTCAAGGATATGCTGACCATTGAATTTAGTATGCCCAATGTTTGGAAGATGCAACACGGCAATACCATCTTTGTGGTGCACAAAACCAAGTACCCCGGCTACGGTTACTTCCGCTCCCTTAACGCTGATGTACCTCGCAACTTTCTTGAGAGCAGTCGCCTATTTGCTCAAGCCGCTTACAAGGTTGGCTTTGATGTGGTTGTGACGCAATTCAACGATACCAGTCTCCTTGGCATTTTCAAAGTCATTTCACGCAACCCTGTCCAAGAAGGCATGGGTTATGTGGCGCAGAAAACTAAAGACGGCGGGATGCAAGTAACTTTGCAACTTGGCCCAGCAAGGGAGCATAAATAATGGGTGCCGTTGTTTCGTTTATTGAAGATGTTGTCAGTGGCGTTGTAGATGCCGTTGGCGATGTGGTCGACGAGGTAGTCAATGTTGCCGAGAAGGTTGTTAACGCTGTAGCAGAAAATCCTTTACTGATTGTGGCCGCGATTGCCGCGCCGTATGCGCTTGGGGCGTTGGCCGCCGAGGCTGGCGTTGTTGGCGCTTTGGAAGTTGCAACTGCCGCTGAAGCCGTAGAAACTGGGGCCGCTGTTCTTGAGGCTACTGGAACCGCTACGGCTGTTGCTAGTGCTGAGACCGCCGCCGCCGCTACAGTTATTGAAGGTGGGGCCACCGTAGCCGAAGCAACTACTGCCGCATCTCTGGCGGCTGATGGCGCAACGGTTGCCGAGGCTGTGTCCTCTGCCACTGCTGGAGCAGTTGAAACAAGCGCATTGACTGAGGTTGCAAGCACCGCAACAGAGACAATGACAAACGCATGGGAAACCCTTTCTCAAGCCGCGCAAAACATTACCTCGACGATTGGTGAAACGCTGGCTCCCGGCGCTGATCCCATGCTTCAAAAATTGGCTGGTCAAGTGGCCGTCAACACGGCAACCAATGGCGGCGATTTTGAAAAAGCACTTTTAAATACTGGTTTGTCTTTTGGAACTGGTTTCCTCGGTAGCGAAGTGGCAGATGTCACTGGCTCCGACTTGGCTGGTCGCGTTGCGGCTAACTCTGCCAAGCAGTTGGTGACCACTGGCGATATTGATATAACAAAACTTGCTGGTTCTGAAATTGGAAAACTTGTTGGTAATGAAGTTGCCGATGAGACTGGTTCAGACTTAGCAGGTAAGGCCGCATCAAGCGTAACCAATAGCACCATACAAGGCAAAGATGCAACTGCTGGTTTGCTAGGTCTTGGCGTAGGTGAGATTGTTAATGGAGCCACCAACACTGTTGGAGACTTTATCAAGTCTGCTGGCGTTGACAGTTCTGTAACTGGTGAAGACCAAAGCGGTGTTCAAAAAACTGGTTCAGTTGAAGGCGGCTTGAATGCTGTAGCAAAAAATGATGCTATCAATGAAACGCCAGAAAACACTGATGTAACTGGTGGCTTGAGTCAAGTTCTTGATACCACATCGAAGGCTAATACGCCAGTAGATACAACAACACCAGTTGATATTGCTTCCGACACTACGACAACTTTGTCTGGAGAAAAAGAAATAGACAGAGCAGTTGATGACATCATCAGCGGAACCAGTACCGCCCCAACTGGAGAGGACACAGCCGTGTCTACAGTTGATACTCCTGTTGTCAATGAGGTTCCTGTCAGCACTGAAGTCCCTGTTAACCCTGAGACTCCTCCAGCACCAACTGGTGGGTTGAATCAGATAGCCGCTGATACATCTATCAATGCTCCAGAGACAAGCGTAACAGCGCCAACGACTGCCACAACCAATGAAGAAAACAAGGATGTCCTGTCGACAATTGGCGAAGAAAAACCTGTGCCAACTGAAGAGCCTGACATCAAAGGTGTGGCAAAAGATGCCGCCGCAGTTACTGGAGCGGCCACAGCCGCAGGTGCAGGTACAAGTGCCCTGATCAAAAACTTAACCTCGGTGGTGACCAATAAAGCCAAGACTGGTTTAACTAAGTCGCTCACAAAGTCTTTGACTTCAACCAAGGCCCCAGTAAGAAATCAACTTACATCTGCGCAGGTGGCCGCAATGAAGGTGGCCGCTACTAAACCAAGCAGGCCACCAATTCAAATGGATGTGAGCAAGTTAATACCTGTGGCAAAGAAAACTTCCACACCTCTTGCGCCACCTGCAAAAATAGATGTAAGTAAATTGACGCCAGTGAAAAACATTGCAAGCCTGACATCAATTTTGAACAAAGCAAAGAAACCGGGATAAATTATGGCAAGAACAATACGCAACCCAATGGAGACTAGGACGCCCGTCCGAACCATCAGTTCGGTGATGCGTAATGCCCCGCGCCAACAATTTCAGCCTCGTCCTTTGGATATTGGATTTGATCGCCAAGGCGGTCGCCGTGATGACTTTGGCGGCCAACAGCGCACGCCAATCAGTCAGGCTGTTACCTCTGTGGTGCGCCCACCCGTTGATAACGGCGGAACCTTTGCGCCTGTAACCAATACTCCTGTAGGCGGCGTAAGAACTCCTGCAACTATTCCTGCCGCGCCTTCTATTGTTACTAGGCCAGCCGCACCTGTAATCAAGCCCGCATCGGGCGCGGTAAAGACATCGCCTGTCAAACCAATCACAAGCACGACCAAAGCCCCCGTGGCTCCAGTCAAGCCTATTACAAATACAAAGACGCCTGTCAAGCCAATTACAACGCCAACGACCAAGGCTCCGACTTTACCTGTAAAGCCGATCACAACACCTGCTACCAAGCCAACTGCCACAATTCCAAAGAATACTTCTGGCAATGCTTTGACTAGCATTTTGAATAATCCAATTGCAAAAACAATTGCGGGTGGTGTTGCTGGCACAGTGCTGGGCAAAGTTATTGGAGGCGGCAAAACTACGCCAACTGCTCCTGTGACCAAGCCCGGTGGCACTACGGTAACTAAACCTACTGGCACGCCTACACCCAATACAAAGCCCGCTGTCACGCCAACAACTGGCACGAAGCCCGTTAGCGTCCCAGCGACAGGCGGCTCTAAAGTAACGCCAAAAGCATCGCCTGCTGTAGCGGCGGCGGCTAAAACAGCCAAAGAAGATGAGGCCAAAAAAGAAGAGATTGCCGCTCAAAATCCAACTTTGACTGATGAAGAAGTTCAGGCTGAATTGGATCGCGTCAAGGCAGAAGAAGAATTTGTTGGGCCACCTGATGATGCTGTAATTGGTGAAGACGGAACTTACACAGTCACTGATGCTGACGGCAACATCTCGACCTACTCTGCTACTGGCGAGTTGATTGGCTACGAAGGCCCAGAGGCTACTGCGCTGACAGAAAATCAAGACAATCCCTCCATGACTGATCTTGGTCAAGGTTATCTACAAGATGCCGATGGCAACATCTATACATCTGACGGAACCTTGTATGCCACCGTTGACGAAAACGGTGAGTACACCTTAGCGGGTGAAGACAACACTGTTGCTGAAAATACTTATGTTGACCCTGACACTGGTGCGACCTATGTGCTTGGTGATGATGGCAACTGGGTGCAAACAAGCGAAGGTAATGTGACCGATACAACGGTTACTTCAAACACATACACAGACCCCGATACTGGTGTTGTTTATACATTGGGTGATGACGGAAACTGGACAACCGATTTTGTAGACACGAATGTAGACAACACTGTCGATACCTCATTAACAGACAACACCGATACTGGTAGTGATGACACGCCTCCAGAGGAAGTAAAGCGCGGCGGCTCTATTCATAGCAAAGGTGGACTTCCTCGTTTTGATACTGGGGGCTACACAGATACCACAGAAGAAATTCAGCCTTGGCAAAATGTCAATTACAACTATGGCGAAAACGACTCACCTGTATTGACTGGGAGCAATTCCTTATACAGTGCAAGCGGCCCCGCAACGGCAACTTATTTGCGTTCATCGCCATTAACAAATTATGGAGATGCATCTATGCCCGGAGATAATGGTGACGGCACATATACCGTGAATGGTGTTACTTATGACATGATGACGGATATGCCGTTGTATTCCGATAATCCTAACGGCGGGGTTGATCTTGCAACGGACAACGGTGATGGCACATACACCATCAACGGTACGACCTACGATATGCAAACGGATATGCCTTTGTATCGAGACAATGCAAACGGCGGTGTCGATGTTGCAACCGACAACGGTGACGGTACATACACGATTGGCAATCAAACTTATGATATGCAAACCAATCAACCTTTGTACACCACTAATTCCAATGGAGACATTAAGCCTACTGGCCCAATCACTTCTGTTGGCGGTGGAAAGCGTCCAAGTTATGCGGCGGCTGATGCGCGGGCAAACAACAATCAGCCAGCCCCAGATCAATCTGGGATCATTGACCAACTTAAAAACTACATAACAAGCAATCCGGGACTTGCTGGCGGCGCAATTGGTGCGTTGCTGGCCTCGTTGATGAATCAATCAGGTGACTCTGCTGGCCCATCTCAGCCTGTGGACATCTCTGCCCTGACTGCGATCAATCCTCGCACAACAGACTTTGGCCCCGGCATGACTGGTGGTCGCACAGGCACTGGCAGTTCGATTGTGAACTACAACGACTATGCCGAAGACTATGGAAACGATACGCCAGACGACCGTCTGTATTCTGATCTTGGCATCTCAGGTTATTTAAATGAACCAGAAATGACCGACTACACCGATGACAGCGGTAATTCGGTGGATCAATACGGTAACCCTTTGGAAGGTATGTTTGATTCATCCCAAGAGCCAACAATGGCCGCAGGTGGCCCAACGACTCACTACACCTTTGGGCGCGTGATTGATCCCGCTGAGAATCTTGGTATGGCTCAGGGCATGAAGCGTGGCGGCCTGTCTCAAACCCACACAATGCACAGTCACCAGACCAACCCGGTAGTGAACAATCGTGTCGACTTCCGCCAAGGCTCTGCCGTGAACGGCGCAGGCGACGGCCAATCTGATGACATTCCAGCGTGGCTGGCTGATGGCGAATATGTGATGGACGCCGAACTGGTCTCCATGCTTGGCAACGGCTCAAACAAGGCTGGCGCAAAAGTTTTGGACAAATTCCGCGAGGATATTCGCGCACACAAAAGAAGCGCACCCCTCGGTAAAATACCACCAAAGGCTAAATCACCTTTGAACTATCTCAAGGAGTCAATGAATGGCTGATCTATTCCAAGGCGCGGCACTGCCTGATGTAACCACAACGGTACAGAAGCAGGACACCGCTCCCGAGTTCTACACGAATTACCTCCAAGATATTGCAAACCTTGGTCAGAGCGCCGTCCAGCAAGGCGGTGTGGCTGGCTTTAGCCCACTGCAACAGCAAGCCTTCCAGATGGCCCCCAATCTGGCGTTCTCTGGCACTGGCTCTTTGGGCCAAGCCAGTCAGATGATCACTGGCGCTGGCGGTACTGCGGCCCCTGAGATCGTTCAGGGCTACATGAATCCATACACATCAAATGTGGTGGACGAGATGGGCCGCTTGACTCAGCGCAACATCAACGAAAATGTATTGCCTGCCTTGAACGGTGCGGCAGTTGGCACGGGTCAGTTTGGCTCACGCCGTCAACAGCAAGTCACTGGTCAAACACTACGCGACATCCAGAGCGATTTGTTGGGCAAGCAATACCAAGCCCTCAGCGGTGGCTACGACACGGCTACAAAGAACGCACAGACTGATCTAGCGCGTCAATTGTCTTCAGGCCAAGCCTTGACTCAGTTGGGCCAAGAGCAATTCCAAACAGGCACTGGTGGCTTGAATGCGCTCTACAACCTTGGTGCAAAGCAACAAGACTTGGGCCAGAAGTCTTTGGACTACCCAATGTTGGCCGCTCAAAACTATGCCAAGTTGCTTTCTGGCGCAAATATTCCTACTGGTTCTATCCAGCAGACTGTGGCTCCCGGCACTCAAAATCAATTTGGTGTCAGCCCTCTGGCTCAGATTGGTTCGCTTGGTTCGATCCTGTACTCGCTCTATTCTGGCGATCCAACAGCCGCCGCAAATACTGCAACAGCAGGGGGCAAGCCAGTACCTAAAGCCGAGGGCGGTGCGGTTTTGATGGCCGACGGCGGTATGGCAGAAGATGTCATGCCCTCTAATGCGGCATACCACGATGGTCAAGGAAATTACTACAACGAACATGGCTACTTGGTGGGATAAAACATGAATGCACAACCTCAGCCACAAGGCGGTTTGAATCAGGTTTCACAACCTGCTCCAGCCCCACAACCTAAACAGCCTGCCGCTAAGGTGGATCAGTCAGCCGATGCCGACCGCATTGCCGCTGATCAAATGACGGAACAAAACGAGCCGTTTGATGTCAACAAGGAAATTACAAACCTGAACAAGGGGCGTATGCAGTTGGACGCGCAAATTCAAAAGATGCAAGAGTCTTTGACCAAGCGCCAGCAGTTGCCATATGACCCTCGTTTTATGGCGCTGGGTGTTGGCTTGGCTTCTCCTACGAAGACAGGTAATTTTTTTGAATCGCTCGGCCAAGGCATGGGCGAATTTCATAAAGCCACCTTGGGCGAGAATGAGCGCCAGCAACAAAACGACACGCAGAACCTTGACTTGATGATGAAGCGTCAAGCCCTCCAGCAGAAGTTGGCTGGCTCCGCTATGTTGCAAGGCTTGGGTGGCCCACAAGGTGGCGCTCCTATGCCGTCACAGGCTCCCGGTGGCAACGCTATGCCCGGCGGCATCACTGCTCCCGTTGGCGGTGGTGCACCATTGACAAGTCGCCCCGGCCTGCCTACTACGGTGACAGGCTTTGCGCCCATCGGTCG
>Ga0209084_1003982_pt1 | contig 10572 bp, 9 predicted proteins | sample C_130820_MF_Meta_FD_187309 | JGI IMG/M metagenome (GOLD analysis project Ga0209084, IMG submission 187309) | Freshwater microbial communities from Lake Croche, Canada to study carbon cycling - C_130820_MF_MetaG (SPAdes) (version 2) | ecosystem: Environmental > Aquatic > Freshwater > Lake | place... | reverse complement strand
AAAATTAAAGTATTTCCCTTTCAGGGTATAAAAAATTTAACCGCAGATTCGCAGATTTAATATAAACTCAAAAAAATCTGCGAATCTGCGGTAAACTTCATAGTATTACAATCGTTCTGACTTTCAATCTACTAAATAAAATCCTGTAAGATCTAGTATTTTTTTAGGACTTCAATTGCTGTACTAATTCAGTAACGCTAGCAATTGTCATTTCAATTTCGGCCAAAGTGCTAAACCTGCCCAGACTAAATCGGATCGAAGACAAAGCATTTTCATTTGTAAGACCCAATGCTATCAAAACATGGGAAGGTTTAGAACGAACAGCAGAACAGGCGGAGCCATTGGAAACCGAAATATTTTGTAAGGCAAGAATTAGGTTTTCCGAATTTACTCCCGGGAAGCAGATATTGCTCGTATTGTATAAGCGATTTGTAACGGATCCATTTACAAAGGAACCTTCTATTTTTAAAAGTTCCCTTTCTAGCAAGTCCCGTAATTTTGTTATTCTATCCGAATCAATATGCATTTCAAGCCTGGCGATTTCAGCGGCTTTGCCAAGTCCTATGATACCTGGAACATTTAAGGTACCGCTTCTTAGGCTATTTTGCTGGCCGCCTCCAGTGATTTCAGCTCTCAGTTTTGCTTTTACACCTTTAGAAACATAGAGCGCTCCAATACCCTTTGGACCGTAAAATTTATGAGCAGAAAGGGTGAACAGGTCAATCCCTAAATCAATAACATCAACAGGAATCTTACCTACAGCCTGGGTGGCATCACACAGAAAATAGGCTCCTTTTGATTTGGCTATAGCAGCTATTTCTCGAATGTTTTGGAGGGTTCCCGTTTCATTATTTGCCATCATCACGATTAGAAGTGCCGTATCTTCCGTACAATTTGCTGCAAGAAGGTCTAGGTCTAAAAGGCCCTCCTGGTCGACCGGCAAATAAGTGAGATCAAATCCCTTGGACTCCAGCTGTTGGCAGGTATCCAAAACGGCTTTGTGCTCGGTATTTACAGTAAGAATGTGTTTCCTATTTTTATTTGCAATTCCTTTGATGGCCAGATTTAAGGCTTCTGTAGCTCCTGAAGTAAAAATGATATCCCCAGCTTTAGCACCAATTAATTCGGCCGTTTGCCAACTTGCTTCTTCCACGGCTTCTTTGACTGTTAAACCGGCCAAATGACCACTGCTTGCATTCGCATAGAAATCGGTAAAATAAGGAAGCAGAGCCTCAAGCACGCGATTGTCGATGCGTGTGGTTGCGTTATTATCCAGATAAATTTTTTCTTGCTCGGGCATCTTTTTAAACTAATAAGTACAAAAGTAGTCCAATTAAACTGTAGCTAAACTGAAGGGTAATTTTCGTATTCTTTTGCCTGTTAGATCAAAAATAGCATTGGTCAGCGCAGGAGCAAAAGGAGGAAGACCTGGTTCTCCAACACCTCCGGCATCTTCTTCATTTTCTATGATATGTACTTCTATTTGTGGAATATCCGTAATTCGGGGCATGATATAATCATAGAAATTATTTTGTTCTACTATTCCGTCTTTAAAAGTGATTTCATGTATGGTTGCGGCACCCAAGCCCATAACAATGGAGCCTTCGACTTGAGCGCGGATGATATCCGGATTCACATACCAACCACAATCGATAACGGCCCAGACATGGTCTATTTTAACACCTCCAGAAGCATTTTTGGATACTTTTACAACATGTCCTACCGTCGATTTGAAGCATTCGGTGATCGCTACACCATAACCTTCATTCTTGCTTTTATTTTTCCAGCCCGATACTTCTTCCATTTTGTCAATCACTATTTGGTATCTTTTGTCCTGAAGATGAGCTCTTCTAAAATCCAAAGGATCCGTGCCCGCTGCTACAGCCATCTCGTCCATGAAACTCTCGAAGGCAAATCCATTAGTAGAGGCATAAACCGAACGCCACCACATGGTTGGCAGTGGGGTTTCAAAAGGAATATCAGAGATGCTTAAATTTTTAATGCTGGCATAATAGGGTTCTGGGAATCCTTCGCTAGTACTGTCATTGGGTACGTCTTTTTTTCCGCCACTCCAGTGGTCGTTATTTTGGCCTGCCATTCTAAATTTAAGGGCCTCAATTTTCCCGTCGGCTAGGGAACCTTCACAACGATAGGAAATTCCGGGACGGTAGGGGCCTTGTTTTAAATCATCCTCTCTTGACCAAACTACCTGAACGGGAGCACCAATTTCTTTTGAAATTAAGGCCGCCTCATAAGGATAATCGGTAAAGGCTTTTCTTCCAAAACCACCACCTAGAAAAGTCATATTTACAATAACTTTCTCTTTTGCGATTCCCATATTGGTACTTATAAAATCCTGAACCCATCCTGGTGCTTGAATCGGCCCCCAAATTTCTATGGTATCCCCTTTGTAATGGGCAATGCAATTTAGTGGCTCCATACAAGCGTGGGATTGATAAGGTGTCTGATAGATTACGTCCAGCTTGGAATTTGATTTTGCTATTATTTCAGTAGGATTACCCTGAGATTTAAAGGCTAATCCTTCCTTAGTTTTTATAAATTCTTCCTGACGTTTGAATATTTCGGGGCTGTTTAGATGTTCAAATCCCGCGTCATCCCATTCTACAGTTAAAGCCTTTTTTCCTTGCATCGCTGCCCAAGTTGAATCGGCTACCACCGCTACACCTTCCCGTATGGTAGTGTGAACGATCATCTTTACCACAAAGACCTTTTTTACTCCAGGTATTTTTAATGCCTTGGAATCGTCAAAGCTTTTTACTTTTCCACGAAGTCTTGGATTTCGTTCTACGGCAGCATAGAGCATACCCGGAATCTTTTTGTCCAAGCCGAAAATAGCAGTCCCATTTGTTTTCATGGGCGTATCCAAGCGGTGTAAAGGCTGACGAATCAACTTATAGTCGGATATCTTTTTAAGTTTTGGATTTTTAGGAGCTTCTAATTTCGAAGCCTGTGCTGCTAGTTCACCATAGTGCATCTTTTTACCAGAAGGTCTGTGAAATACCTGTCCACCTTCGGCATAGCAGTCGTCAACGGAAACTTTCCATTGTATCGCTGCTGCTGCAATCAGCATTTCACGTGCTGTAGCGCTCAATAGGAGTAAACGCTTGTAAGCAGATCGTATAGTGGAGCTACCACCCGTAATCTGGTTTCCGTATTTTTTTTCATTTCCTTGTGCGAAGACCACATCAATATCCTTCAGATTCACTTCCAGTTCTTCGGCTATGATTTGTGGAATGGAGTGATAGGCACCCTGGCCCATTTCGGCACGATGGCTCACAATGGTGACTTTACCAGAGGTATTTATCAGTATCCAAGCGCACATTTCGATATCAGCTTCCGTTAAATCGGAAGGTTTTATAAAAGTAGGTACTGTATCACCGGGTAAATAAAAACCCATACAAAGAGCAGCGCCACCCAAACCGGTTAGTTTAAGGAAGTTCCTTCTTGTATTTACTATATTGTTATTAGAATCTATCATCTTTAGAAATTATTTATTTTGAGAACGTGCTACTTTCGAAACTATTGGGCTGGAGCGTAGGCGCCATTGTTTAGCCATGCTAACCATTGTTTTTTAAACTCAGCATGTGTTAATGGTGGAAGACTGCGACCTTCTCCCGGATTCCATCCTGCCACAACAAAAGCGTCATCGGCATGTTTTTTGAGTTTTTCCATATCCATATGTCCGTTTTTAGAGGGATCTACTAATTGTTTGGCCAATTGGTGGGCTGTTCTACCTTCAAAAACCATTTTCATATCAGCAGGGGGTAAGTGCCAATCCGAATTTCCTGGAGGCGTATGTAGACCAGGGGTATTTTCAGTTTGGTGGCAATTGGCACATTTCATGGCATATAATCCTCTTCCATCTTCTCCTCGTTTGGGCGCCATGACGTGCAAGTGACTGTCTTCCCCTTGTAAGGGTATATCACCTATAGGATGGCAGTTGACGCAACGCGGACTCATTAAAACAGCATATACCTTTTGGAAAGCTTTTACAGAGGCGACGCTGTCTTTTTTGATTACTGTCGTTTTATCGATCTTTAAATAGTCGCTTTTTGCTGTTGGTTTTAAGGTCCAGCCTAATGCTACCATGCTCGCGAGCGCGAAAAAGAGAATAGAAGCTATTTTGTTTTTTTGGAATAAAGCCATAGTAAATAAATTAGATTAGGGGAGGACTGTGCTCCAATAAGTAGTAGTAGAAAGTGGATGCTGGTTTTAGGCCTTATCTTTTTCTTGTAGTTGTGCAGCCAAATGGATGGCCTTCCTTACTCTAGGATAGGTTCCGCATCGGCAAATATTTCCCGCCATGGCATCGTCAATATCTTTATCGGTAGGTTTTGGATTTTCTCTCAATAAAACGGCAGCCGACATGATTTGGCCCGAGTGGCAGTAGCCACATTGGGGCACATCCATTTCGTTCCATGCTATCTGAGCCGGATGATCATTATTAGCGGATAAGCCTTCAATGGTAATTATCTTTTTACCTTCGGCTCTGCTCACCTTAGTTACACAAGAGCGAACGGCCTCCCCGTCTAGATGCACGACGCAAGCGCCACACTGAGCTACTCCGCAACCGAATTTAGTTCCTGTAAGACCTAATGTATCTCGAATGGCCCAAAGTAGTGGCATGTCTGGATTTACATCGACTTGGTGGGTTTTGTTGTTAACGTTTAGTGTAATCATAAGTTATTTTATTATAATGAAGATCCGATTTAAGTCTCCTGAAAGTGTTCGAAGAGTATCTAAGGTTTAAACTTAGTAAAAAAAATAAAGACTTTCTGTTTTTAACAATTAATTTAACGAAAATTAAATAGTTCCGTTGCATTTTGAAACTTTAGAGGTGCATTAGATAATAGGGCTGAAATAAAGAAATAAGGTAAGCAATAAACATTGGTTTTAGATGTTATATTGATAATTGCTACTTTAAAAGTGTATATTTACAATAGATACTAGCTATTTTTAGTTTCCTATTTAGAACTAAATATAGAGGATGCTATTAGGATACTGGAACTCTATTAAAAAATACCAATTATGAAATTCGGCTTTAGAATCCCCTCGATTACAAAAAGAATTGCAGCACGGACCTCCATAAAAAGAATCATCCAAAATAAAACAGGACTCAAAATGCCCCGAGGGTATGGCTGGATTCGGGATCCGAATAAATTTGTATACAACAAGGTGTACAATAAAACCTCAAGAGGTTGTGTACTGCATTTATTAATTTTTATTGCAATTCCTTTGACTTTACTATTGTTTTTGTTTTCCTAGTCTTTTTTAATGTATACTTTTAAAATTACGCCAGCTTCTTTTCATATTTATTCAGTTCGTTTTTATTATTTCGAAGAAAGCCATCTTTCAAAGAATTCATAAGTACGCAACATTTGGTCCATACGTTGCCTGTTATCACCGTTACGAGTGATTTCGTGAGTTGCTCCAGGGTGAACCACATATTCAACGGGACGTCCCAGCACTTTTAGGCTACGATACATCATCTCCCCTTGCACAAATCCCGTGCGGCGGTCATTTCCTCCATGAAAAATAATAAAAGGAGTCTTGATATTTTCGACATAGGTTATTGGTGATTCTCTAATCAGTATTTCTTTTACTTTTGCTTCCCATGGATAGCCCCCAAAATAATTAGGCACCAGTCTCCAAGCATTTCCTTCTCCAAAAAAAGTGGAGAGATCATACACCCCCCTTTGAGCGCAAGCTGCTTTGAAACGATTGTCATGACTGATTATCCAAGCTGTCAGATAACCGGCATAAGAACCTCCAGTGATTAGTAATTTAGACGGGTCGGCCCAGCCCAATTCGACTGTTTTATCTAAGGCTGTCAGCACATCGCTAGCAGGGCCTTTGCCCCAATCGTTGACATTCCCTCTTAGGAAATCCAAACCATAACCACCGGACCCTCTTGGATTACTGTAAACCACACCATACCCTCTACTAGTAAAATATTGGTATTCGTGCCACATACTTTCTTCACCCGGTCCCCACATTGCTGCCGGTCCACCATGAATTTCCAGTAAAAGTGGATATTTCTCCCCTTCTTTGTAGTTGGCGGGTTTCATAACCCAATACTCAACAGTCATTCCTAATTCGTTTACAAAAGTTTTCTTTTCAGGAAAGGATAATTTTTTAGTGCTTACCCAAGGATTGAAATCACTGGCTTTTCGTTCCTTTTTGAAATCAGTATCCGCAAAATAAAGTTCGGAAGGATTTGAAATGGCTGTTTTGGAAAAGACAAGTGTTTTGTTTGCGATGTCGAAACTGGTGATTCCAAAAGCACTGCTGGATAAAGTTTCAACTTTTAAATTGGCAATACTAACTTTGTTTAATACAGTTCCTCCATTGCTTTGTGCTGTAAAATAAAGGTATTTGTCATCGCTACTCCAAATAAGATTTGTTTTGTTACGGTCAAAAGGAATCGTGATTGTCTCTTTTTCTGTACCGTTTATAGGCATTATTGCCAAGCTAGGAACAGATACAAAAGAGGTGTTACTGTATAAGAAGGCGAGCCATTTTCCAGAATTAGATACCGAGGCATTGCTGAATCTTTTCCCTTTTTCTCCCAAAATTCGTTTAAAATTACTGCCGTCGCTGTTGGCTATGTAAATCTCGCTTTCGAGCGTGCGATCTGGATTTTCGGCGGTGTCAACCTCTCCGGAGAAAAGGAGCTGTTTGCCGTCAGGTGTATATTCGGCATCGGTAAAACTATAAAATCCTTTTGTAAGTAAGCGTGGTGTAGCGTCTTTGCTTAGATCAATATCAAAGAAATGGTTGAAATTCATTTCGGAGGAAATAGCCGATTCCGATTGAAAGTTTAGTTTGTTGAGTACGATTGCTTTTTTATCAACAGCATTTTTGTCTAAATAGGCTCTTATCTCTGAGGTGCTGCCATCGGGATTAGGTTTACTGCTATTGGCTAACAAATGTTCGTTCTTGTCAAAACCGGGTTTTTCCATTGCCCAGCTTGGTAGTGCCTTTGATGGGTTTAAAATAGAATCGGTACTAAATTCTAGCAAAGAAAGACTTGAGGAAAAGAGTATTCGTTTTCCATCAGGCGACCATTTAGGATTGTTGGCACCATATTTAAAGCTAGTCAATTGCACGGGTTCGCCTCCCTCAAGAGACAAGATAAAAATTTGTGATTTCTCCTCTACAGCGCGTGTAAAAGCAAGTTGGGTTCCATCAGGACTCCAAGCGGGTTTTGTGGCACCTTCTTTCGAAGTCGTTAATTGTAGGGGTGCTGCAGTACCTGATGTAGAAGCGGTATATATTTGGGTGTGGTACTTGTAATCCAGCTTATTTGTTGGGTCTGCTTCGATGGTGCTCAAGGTAAAAGCCGCTTTTGTACCATCTTTAGTTAGGGTTAGATTGCTGACCGTTTTAATTTTTAAAAGATCGCTAAGGTTTACCGGTTCTGTTCCGTTTTGAGCAAAAGAAGTTTGCAGTGTGACAATAAAAAGTACTAATAGTGAAATTTTCTTCATAGCGAATCTTTTTTGATCGGAGGTTATAATTATAGGATCAACTAATTTATTTAGTTGCATTTTTCCAGGATTGCTTGGTAAAAGCTTGGTTTGGTAGAAAGTAAATGTATGAAAAACCAGCGTGTGGTCCTAGATAAATAATAAAACAAGCTCTATTTTTAGATTAAAAGTTCAGAATATACCCACAGCAAGTTCAATCCATACAAGCAGGAATACTGCAATTAAGGAGAGAACTGCTATGATTTTGTATTTGGGCGTGCGTATTTTTCGAACGATACTTTCGGCCGTAAAACCCGTAGCAAGCAAAAGAATAGCTGCAACAAGAAAATCGAATCCCGTCCAATTGACTTCGGCGGTGAATTGCATAGCAATTAGAGGTAGTAGTAAAAGTAGTGCTGTACTACCAATGATTAATCTGTATTCTCTATTACGCTTCATTTAAATAGAATTAGTTAATATGCAAGATTGGTTGACATCAAATATAGCGCTCTTTTACCAGTATAATCTATGTAGATCAATAAGTATAAGTTTCCTTTTACTTGAGATTTTTAGAAGCTAGTTTTGCTTTCTTTTTAAAATATCCTCTAAATAAGAAATTATGTTGGACTGCCTCAAGATCCTCATTTAGTTTTTCGGAACTGCGTTCAAGATAGTATATTGTTTGTTTTAAATTGGCCCCTGATTCTTCATCATGCAACAGAACACCAATAGTTGTATTGGGATTGTTGCCTGCCTCTTTGAGATTTGTAAGTACTAATTTGGCTGTTTGGGTCATCTGTTGCAATTGCGATACGGATTTTTTTAGGCTAGTAAAAACAAGGGTATCAGTGACTAATTCATTGACAAGAGTGCCTTTTTTATTGAGTTTTGAGCTAAAATCATTCAAGGAGCCGAGAAGTTGTTTTGCTTGGACTGAAGCATTATTAAGGTTTTGGGTAGCGGCATTAAGATTTTTGTATAGGCTGTTGTCGTTTATTAATTTTCCAATGGTTCCTTCATTTGTAGTTAACTTTTTGCTGATAGCTTTAAAGTCAGTAGTGATAGCTAAAATATTTTCATTGTTTTTCTGTAATGTATTTAAAACATTTTCGGTAGAAATCATTTTTTCTACAGATAAAGTATCACCTTCCTGAACATTCTCTTTTTGGCTAGTACCACCAAAGATAAGAATGACTTTATTTCCAATAAGTCCATCGGTGCTTATTTTGACTTTTGCATCTTTGCTGATATAGTTTTGTGCTTTTTTTTCTACGTTTAAAATTACATAAACATGTGTTTTGTCTCGAATACTGATTTCTCCAACAGTTCCAATTTTAACACCGGAGAACCATATATTATCTCCCTTTTGTAATCCATTAACATTGTCAAAAAAGGAGATTAATTGTATTTTATTTTTGAATGTTTCATGTAGATTTCCTACCATAAGAATCCCCAACATAAGGAAAACCAATCCTAAGAATATAAAAAGGCCTACAATTATAGCACGTTTATTTGGCGATTCGTTCATGGCTTATTGGATGAAATTATAATTAAAAAAGTCTTTGATCTGCTTGTCATCGGAGTTTAAAACTTCTTCGAATTTTCCGACCTTCAAAAAGGTACCGTCAATCAACATCGCAATGCGGTCGCAGGTGTTTTTGGCACAGGTTAAATCATGGGTAATAATGACAGCACTGGTTTTATATTGTTGTTGCACTTCGATGATAAGGTCATTAATTTCTGCACAGGTTATGGGATCTAGTCCTGCCGTAGGCTCATCATAAAGCATAATTTCTGGTTTAAGGATTAGCGTTCGAGCAATACCGATTCTCTTGCGCTGTCCTCCCGAAAGCTCGGCTGGAAGATCCAATATTTTATCGGTTAAGCCTACCGCTTCTAATGCTTCTGCAACGGCATGATCTACTTGTTGCCGACTTAGGTTTTTTACATTCATAGTCAACGGAAAAGCGAGGTTTTGATACACATTCATACTGTCATATAAGGCACTATTTTGAAAGGAGAAGCCAATATGCAGTCGCAATTCATCTAATTCTTTTCCGAATAATTGGTCGACTTGTTTTCCAAGGACTTTTACATCTCCTTTATCCGGTTTTAATAAGCCGGCTATGATCTTAATTAAGACCGATTTACCCGAACCCGATTTGCCGAGTACCGCTATATTTTCACCTCTGTAAAGGTTGAGATCGATGCCTTTCAATACTTCCAATTCACCAAAAGATTTATATAAACCTTTAATTGCTATTACCGTTTCTTCCTTCTTGTCCGTATTTGTTAGTTTAGCGTTTTTCATTTTAATAGTATCGAATCCAATTGACCATTTGAACAATAATCACTTCTTCAAAAAAAATAAGGAACATCGCAAGAACTACTGCCTGATTTGTTGCTTTACCAACGCCACGTGTACCTTGTGTAGCGTAAAATCCCTTGTAGCAGCCTACAATACCGATAGTAAAACCGTAAACTACCGATTTAGTAAGGGATGAGAAAATATCTAAAAAGGAAATATTTGAAAAGGCATTTTTGTAAAAAACGGTAAAACTGGTAGCTTCAAGGGAATGAACATTATAAAAGGAGCCTAATAAACCAATACAGCTGCAATATAAAGCAAGAATCGGAATGGCAATTAAGGTAGCAAACACTCGGGTAACAACTAGATATTTATAGGGATTTATAGCAGATACTTCCATAGCTTCAATTTGTTCGGTTACTTTCATAGAGCCCAATTCGGCACTAATACTTGAACCAACTTTACCAGCACAAATCAAAGCGGTTACTAGTGGGCCTAATGCCCTCACAATAGCTATCCCAATTAACGAGGGTAGCCAGGAAACCGCACCAAAAGTTTCTAAGGAGGGTCTCGATTGTTTAGTAAAAACGACACCAACTATAAAGGCAGTGAGTGTTATTAGGGATAGTGATTTTAATCCAATTTCGAAACACTGATTTATAATTTCGCGCCAATGGAAAGGCAATGTAAAAGCTTCTTTAAAAAAGCGAATTGTAAATTGATACCCCTGATACACCCCCTCTAAATAAGAATCTATGTTTTTTGAAATCAAAT
>Ga0209084_1003981_pt1 | contig 10573 bp, 8 predicted proteins | sample C_130820_MF_Meta_FD_187309 | JGI IMG/M metagenome (GOLD analysis project Ga0209084, IMG submission 187309) | Freshwater microbial communities from Lake Croche, Canada to study carbon cycling - C_130820_MF_MetaG (SPAdes) (version 2) | ecosystem: Environmental > Aquatic > Freshwater > Lake | place... | reverse complement strand
CAGCTTTGCTGCCGCTGGCAGTAATGCTCACGCTCTTGTGACCGCTGCTGTCCATGCTGCTGTTGATACTGAAGTTATCGTCCATACCACCTTCGCCACCGTCCATGCACTCCTCCATGGCCTCACCCAATGGCTTCTTGTCTTTTTTCAACGGCATTGTTTTTGCAGGACGACGTGCGTCTGCTGGTGGCTTTTCATAATCGTCTTGATTGCCGTAGGACTTGCCTTTGACTGTTCTACTGGGTAGATCAGCCATTTTGACTTCATCAACTTTTTCTTTGGTGTCTTCTGCACAGTCACCGGTATGTACTTCGCCGCAGTCGGCACATTTTTCTTCAGCTTCAAAGATACCTGCCCAACGCTTCATTAGATCAGCACTGGTAGCTTCTTTGACTGGATATTTTTTACCATCCACTTCAAATTCTTTCTGACCGGATGATTTAGCTTTGGCTAGTTCGCCACTGAACTCGTTGCCTTCTTCGACATCGGCCTCGTCAACTTTTTTACCTTCTTCCATTTTACCTTTGCCGTCTTGGGCATAGTCAGGGATACCATCTTTATTGGCGTCAGGCTTTTTCTTTTTAGCTTCTGCAACATATGGCTTCATTAGGCCAGATAGTTTTAGCATTTCTGCCAATTCATCGGGGCAACTGCATTTGCTTTCGTACATACCGCACTCGTTGCATTTTTGTTCTTTAGACATATTTTTGCTTTCAAAATTGTTAATTCTATAAGGCTTGTAACCTCTATTGTTATTTACTCCGTACCCGGCCGCGGCTTCTGATCCTTGTAGATCTGCATTGCGGGCAGCATTTTGACCTTGACGTTGCCCGGCATCGGGGCTACGATCGGGCTCGGGATGAGCACCGTATGGATAATTACCACGCATCTGTTTACCAAATTTATCAATTCCAAAAAATGGAATTTTTTGCAGATCCCTGCCAGCACGATCTACATCCTTGCTGACCTCTAATCCAACATTACGACCTACGTTGTTGATATCGCGCTGCGCTTGGTACACTTGATTAACAGGACGCATTATATCGTCCCAACCGTCTGCATGTGCTGGCGCAGCAGCACCCAGTGCAGCAGCGCCTGCCAATGCAACAGCGCCGGCTTTTTCTTTCCAGCCTTCTTCGACTTCTTCATCGTCGTGTGATTTATCAATTTTGTCGCCGATTTTATCGCCTATTGCACCGCCAACCATGCCACTGACCGGTGTAAATTCAGGAGCGACCAACTCGCCAGCAACAGTACCAATTGCTCGGCCCTTGCCACCTTCGTCAACTTCTTTTTCGGCTGGTTTTTTATCTGTGTCGTCTAGTGGTTTTTCCAGTCGTTTTACTTCGGGCTTTTTGGTTGGCCTAACTGGCGGGTTGGTAAAGTAACCGGGACGTATTTCACCAACTGGATCAACAATGCCACCCTCAGTCAGTGAGCTGTTTTCGATAGCAGTCATCTTGGCAATCAATGATTGTAAATCCATTTTATTTTCCTTTAACTGGACTGGGAATCGCATTCTGTCGACTACCTACTGGGCTTACTTTACCAGGTTCAATATCATTTGTTGTTTGGCTGCTGGTTTTTTCTTTGGCAGCCATTTCAAATTTGCGTGTTTCTAGACCTTTGATCATACCGCTCAGGCGATTCTGCCCCACGAGTTCTTGAGCTCCTGGGACATCTTTTAATTCAGGCTCTTCGAGATAAGCACCGGTGTGATCCTTGCCCAATGCTTCGGCACTGTCTGTGCTTTCAATCTCGTGCAAGGTACGCACACTCAAATGTGCCTTGTCTATACGAGCACGTTCGGCAATGATCTGCATCAATTGGTCTGTTACCACTGGGTACTTTAGTGCTACATCAAAGATATGGCACTCACATGGACCCAGTGCAGGGAAATCAGTATGTGCTTGAATTGGCAGGCGCTTGGGCTTTCCAATGCTTTCAATCACGTATGTGTTCAATGCAAATTTTAAACGATCTATGCAGTCAGCGTCCACATCAATTGCGGCCAACTTGATACGGAACTCAAAGATTTTCTGTGTTTCGTACATGTATTGGGTCAACGATTTCATATTTTAATCCTAATAACAATATTTATGCGAGTTCAACTCTTTATGCGATCACCATTGAGCTGGCGCAGCAACTCGTTACGATCCATGACCCATGCTTTGCCTTCAACTGCGCCTGCTGCTGGATCTTTGGCAGCTTCTGCTTGATCTAGTTTGGCTTTCTTCAGCTGTAGATCAATCATCTTTAGCTTCTTGTCAATCTTGGCAGTCTTGGCGGCGATGGCATGTCCCAGCAACACTCCTGCTGTTTGCAGGATAGTACCGCTGAATCTAGCTTCTACGTTCATACCAAGATCCATCAAGTCTTCAAATCTATCCTGTGCCAACTTAGCCAGTTCATCTAGCTCGTGATCAGCAGTATCAAGATCACGTACACTGGGTAATGCAGCATCAATCTTGTCAATGTCAAGATTTACTTGTTCCAGTATTTCCTTGTTTTTTTCTATTTCTTCTTGGCTGGTCTCGGGATCCGCTTCGTCCCTGCTGTCGCCCGAAGAAGGTAAATTAAACAAGTCTTCTAATTTTTTGGTCATATGGTATTTATAGCAACAGATTCTATTTGGTTGCTTTAATTCCGGCGAATATATCTTCTTCAGTTACCACTCTAAATTTTAAACCGTACTGTGCGCACCAGGCTTTTGCTGCCTGCCATTTGGCCATGTTAAGTATGACAAATGCTCGATCACGGGCTGTGCGAGCATTTTCCATTGTGGTTTCTTTTCTGGGCTTGACCTCTATCACTTCAGCAAATTTGGCATCAGTTTTGTCAACATATACTATCAAAAAATCAGGGACGTATACTGTGTTTTTTCCAGTCAACGGATTGCGATAGGGAATCATAAACGGCTCGCTGGCCCACTGTATCACTGCGGGATTGTTGTCGCAGAAACTCATAAACGTTGCTTCCCAACTGCTCCTATAGGTAGGTGATTTTTTACCTACATATTTTTCAGGATGGCGAACTTGGAATTTGCCTTGGGAGTATTTTGCCATCAGGGTAAAACCGAACGTGCTACGTATTTGTTGGGTGTTTGTAAATTGCTGATAGCCAAATAGCTGGTACCCACGCGATTTAAATTTAAAAATATCGTAAGGTAAGTATTCAATTCACCTTTGGGCATAGATTTAAAATTATCCAATGCAACCATTGGATCAATTCCCTGTGCAATACTGGTTGATATCACCGCTGCTGCCAGTGCTTTTGCACTTTCCTTGGTGTTGGTTACTTGCTCAAAATATCCAGATATGGCATCATCAACATCTTGACTCACTGTACGTATTGGTTGATAGAAATTATTAAAATACGTGCGTGTGTCGACAGGCAAGTTGTCAAAATTCACAGTACTGATATTATTGATAGACATTTTTACTTTTCATATCCTGTAGGAGGTGGTAATCTGGTGTCGTGCCAATTGCCAGGATAGTGTATTTTACCAGCACGTTGTTGGCCTCCGCCGTTGCCAGTGGTTCCCGATTTGGCAGGTATTGTTGCGCCGTTGGGTGCCAGTACTCTGGTTGCTGATTGCGGTGCTCCGGTAACTGCAATGCTCTGCTGTGTAACCTCATCAGCTACCGGTACATATCCACCTTCATCAGTGTAGGTAAATTTCATGCTCTGGCCAGGTTTTAAATTTTTTGCATAATCCATGCCACTTCTAGTGCCAGTTTTGGTAGTGGTAGTACTGGTGCCATTTATTCCCAAATTAAAATTACTGACCTTCTGACTAGGTATATAGACTGGAGAATTTCTTGCTGCTGCCGCTGCTATAGCTGCTCGTTCTGCTGTTTCTTTATCTTTATGTATGGTATTATACATGTTGCCCATCCAGGTAAACAGTCCGCCGCCGGGATTGGTTCGATCTTTTGCTATCTGTGCATTACGTGCAGCCCTGAATGCTTCACCAAAACTTATAGCGGATGGCTGTGGTGGTAGCGGGCTTGGTGTTGGATCGTAGTGCAGGTCAACAAACCCTGGCACGGTCGATGGACCTATGGTACCATATGCATATATTATACTCTCGTATTCCACAGTCATGTCATGCCCTAGCAGGTCGTTTTCGCCAGCTTTGTGTTCGCCGTGCTTGAATGATTTGATCAATGGATTTATCAGCACATACTCGCTAAATCGTCTTTGGTGCAAACTGTAGATACGTATACTCTGCAAATAAGGCTCGCTATTGCTGGAGCGTGTAGTATATCCCCAGCCCGATGTTGGTATCTTGTCTTGATATTTGTGCTGTTGGTGATACAATGCCTCATCATGATCACTGTCTCTATAGTAGTAATTGTAATAATCAAACCAGAAGTTCCTGACCAGATCTGCACTGTCATCATGGAATGTAAATTGAACCGGATCGTATTTTATTTTAGTTTGTACTATATTGGGCCTATTGTACGAATTAAACACCTTGGTATCAATACTAAATTTTGGTAGGCCAACTGCCTTAACCATCAGCCCCAATTCTCTATCACCATTGGGATTCTGTGGATCAGTTTTTAAATTTGACTGGTTTACATCAAAGTAGACATGATAAAGAAAAGAATACTTAGGAACAAAATTAAAATGATCTTCTACAAACAGCTTACTGGCATGTTTATAGTCTTGAAATGTCGGAGTTGTGGCCATTTAATATATTCCTTGTATAGTATTTAGTCAGAAAAAAACCCGGCTAAAATAGCCGGGCTCTTTACATAACAACTATTACATTGTTACGTTCTGTCCAAGAGTTCTGTTGACAAAACCACCAACACCGTTACCAAGTGGTGTTTGCAGAGCGTTGTCAAATTTCATGGTCAATGTAATTTGAACTGGTTCATTGGCGCTGTAGTTGGTTTCACCATACTGTACTTGCGACAAGAAGCATCCATATATTTCCCATGTTTCAAGGACTGTAGGTTGATTGTTACCGTTACCACCATCCAGCATTTCTAAACGTGTTACAAACTTATAGTCAATACCACTAGATGCGCTGCTCTGTTCAAAGAAGTCAAATTGCTTCTGTAATTGTTCGCCAACCAGTTTACTGACGTTACCAGGTGCATCATCACGCAGAACGATACTGACAGCTTCCCAAGTTGGCTTGCCGGCCAATCGCACAATACTGTTGTAGACGTGTACGTCGATGTCACCAAACGTGACGTTTGGACGAGCAAAACTTACGATTTGCTTGGTTAGTTCAACCTTGTTAGAACTCACGCCTATGCCTTCAAAGCTGGCACGGAATCTAAATTGTAGTTTGGGCATCAACAGACCTTGTGCGCCGGCGCTTTGGTCGCTGGCCAAGGGTACTGTAAATCGTGATAATGATGCTATTGCCATTGTATTCTCTCCTGTTACTTTTATTTATCTATATATTGGTGCATTATCGCGACCCTAAGATCGCGATAATATACTTATATTATGCCTGTCCCTTTGCGATTGATCCTGGGTTTCTCAATCTAATCGGAACATAAATGAACTCAACATCTTTCATTGGTTCAATCGCAATGTCCACATAAAGCTCATTTCTGGCAATACGGTCTGGAGTATTGTTGGTAGTATCACACACCACCAAGTAGTCATATAGACCACGTTTGGCGATCAAGTCATTCAATGCGCTTTCAACTGCCTGCTTGATTTGATCACGTGTGATTTTATCATTTGGTTCAAACAAGAACTGGTTAGCAAGTGGTTGTAATATTTTACGCAAGTAGTTGACTAAACGTGCTACGTTGACACGATCCAAGGCAGTTGCAGCAGGATTACGTGTTTTCTGCCCATAAACAACCAATCCACTACCTTGCAACAAAGTAATAGGATTAATGTTGAGTTCATACAACGAATCACGCAACTGATGACTGATACCGGTCTTGATAAACTCACCGCTGTTGCTGTTGATATAACCAATAGCATCGGCATTGTCTACTAGACCACGACGTACACCAGCTGGTGCAAACCATTGATAGCTTTGGCTGTCACTGCGCAGATATGTGCGCAATGCAACATGGCTAGCAGGTACTGCAATTTCGTATCCACTCAAGTCACTGGCCAATGCGCTAGGATAGTACAATGCCATATATGGATCGCGAGTTACCTGTGCAGCATCAAATGCAGTAATGTCAGTGAATGTAGCTGGTAGATTCATTGGTGTATCACCAATAACAAATCCAGTCTGGCTACGATCATTGTTCAATCCCACCAATTCGTCCAGCAGTTCTGGATAACCAGGGCAAGCCAGCAGTGTGAAATTGTAACCTTCTTCTCTAACATCTAGGCTAGAAGCTATTGCTCCTTGCAGTGCTCGAACAACCATGATACGTTGAGCATAATGCCCAGCATATGGAGTTCCGTTGTTTCTCAATCCACTGGTTGTGACCCATGTGTCTGTTACATCTGGTAACATAGCGTTGGGATATGCACTGGCATTGAAGTAATCACTTACATAACGCTTGACGTTGTAACCACTGCGACGTGTGTTGAACAGCAGCGTACCACGCGGGAACAGTCTGTAGTCTGGAGCATCAAGATCCAAGTAGTCACTATACTGCATCAGTGCGATGTCAGGATAAGCACCACTGATAGGATCAGTTGTTCCAGTAATGTCCCAACGTGCATCAGCAAATACAATACCGTTTTGACTGATGGTGTCGGTGTTGTCAATCAAGGTCCACTTGCGTAGAGCATTGAATCGATACAGTCTAGGATAGTTTTCTAGATCTTTGCTGTCTAGCCATATATCTCCAGGAACCAACGGAGTATTATCTGTTTGGGTAACTGGCATGCTGCCACTGATAATAACGCCTTGTGGATCAGTCAAGCTCAAATCAAAGCCGCGTGTGTCGCGGTTTACATTTTTATAGCCTTTCCAGCCATTTGTGTCACACACCATGACGTCAATCTCAGCCGGGGTACTGTAGTACCAAACAATACCATCATCTGGAGCAGTATATGGCTCGTTGTCGCTGTAGGTATACGTAGTTGGGAACCAATTGGTCAAGGTCAATGCACCATATGGAGCAGCAACAAAGTCCATAAGTACTCCATATACTGCGGTGGTAAATCCAGCAGCCTCAATTGGGTTCACTGGACTGTTGCCCAATCCGCCACCTGTGCTCCAGGTATCTACTAGAGTAATGATACCACCAGCTGTGTGGTTGATAGTTACTGCACCAGTCAATTCAATTCTAGCAGTGATGTTAGGGATGTTGGCTGCTATGATAGCAGAAACAAATGCTGTGCTGTTGACACCATTTACCACGCAACTGTATGTTGTACCAGTAGATGAACCAGGTGTTGATACTATTACATCAAATGTGCTGCCTGCATCAAATTGTGCTGTACCTGCACTGGCCTGTCCAGTAACAGATAATTTACCACTTCTAGACAAGGTGTAGAACTTGAAACTTAGTGTTCCATCATTTGCAGCGTCAGTCTTGACAAATACACTACCGGCCTGCACATTCTTGCCACCACCCAGTGTGTCCAGACCGTACAATGCAGTATATCCATCTGAGTACAGTGGTGTTGCTAGATTTTTCCAGGTCATCAATGCAGCATTGTACTGCTTGAACACAAGATTTGCGCCTTGGCCATGCGAACTGGTCTTCAACCATACGCTACCTGTTGGGCGGGGGATGGCATCAAATGCACCCCATGCTGGAACACTGGCGTAGCCAGAATACTGTACTGTTGGTAGATAGTAGGTACCGTTAGCGATTCCCACGCTGTTCAGCGGAGTACCTTGGCCATCAGTTAGCACTAGCTCGCCGTTAGCAATGGTAGAATCAATCACGAATGCCACTTGTCCAAATACTTCAATGGCTTGCACGCCGTCTATCATGGCAGCGGCAATTTCTGCATTGACTGTAGTGATAAAACTGGCCACATCAGTCGCAGCAGTAACGTCTATGTTATTACCATTCAGCGTAAAACTGTCGCCAGCTGCTGGTGCAACTGTGGCGTTGGATCCAAGCACAGTTGGTGTAACTTGTTGCCACTCCACGGAGCCGACTTTTACCCATGTGTTCAATGAGTGTTTAAGGAATACATTGTTGTTGGCATCAAATGCCACAACTGCGTAGTCACCAATTGCGCCAACTGAATCAGCTGGATACCATGTGCTGGACCCGCTGTCATATTCGGCATCTGCTTGTAGATCAATTACCAAAGGAATACGATTTACAAAACTGTCGCCGGCTTGGTCGTATTCAAAAATTCCCCACTTGGAATCCATGGTATCAAACCAATTGGTTCCGTCTGGGACTTCGCCCTTTGGACGCACTGTGCTACCAGTCAATTGATCTAGGTCAATATCGGCACGCATAGCCCATACGCGGTTGCCCAATGCCAATGCGCTGTATGCTGCCATGAGTCCATACTCATTGCGCTCGCCGCCATGCACAGGGGTGTTTGCTGCGGTGCGCTGGAATTGTGGTGCACCAAATGTGCTGACCAATTCACGTTGGCTGCTGATGCCGTACATTTTACCGGCGTTGACTTTTAATGTACCAGGTGCAACTGTTCCATTGATTGTTTTGTTTTCTGCGCTAGCAAATAGCACAAAAGGTACTGTTCCAACTGCTGTTGGCAGGTATGCACTTTCATCAATAACCGAAATACTGATGCCTGGAGAGACTAATGATGTTGCCATAGTTTTTTTCCTTTAATAAGAACTTTGTATTATTTATTTTGTATTCAATAAAAGGTGCCGTTACGGTGCCCTTAATTAAGGTATCGTATAAATACCTGTATGAACACAAGAAAACTATGTACAACATGCAACAATGCCAGGCCCGTGGCTGTCAATTGTCATGTGGGCGAAAAAATATACTATAGAAAACAATGCGATGTCTGTTTGCGTACCAAGCGCAAAATCAAACCTGCTGCGCCTAGCTGGTTTAAAACTGGATATAGAAAAAAGCCTGCATGTGAAAAATGCGGCTTTAAAGCGAAACACCCTGAGGATCAACTCAGGGTGTTTTATCTAGACGGTGACCTTAGGAACAGTAATTGGTCTAATTTGAAAACTGTGTGCTTAAACTGTCAGCAAGAAGTGCATCGGTTGAAGTTGCCATGGAGGCCGGCTGATCTAGTACCAGACTTTTGATGTTTTCGTGCAGTTGATCCACAGTACCATTATTATCAACTACTGCATCAAACCGTGAACCTACCCATGCTGTTTCGCTGGCATGGATTTTTAACTTTGCCAACTTGGCTCTACTCAGTGCCCAGTTCATGTTACCGTTTTCGCCCAGGTTGAATGCCAGTGCAGTGTCGTACCATTCAGGGAGTGGGCCACGTTGCACCCATAAGATTTTACCACCCTGGGCTCTAATAGAAGCAATCTCATTGGGAAATCTACAATCACTGATAACAATGTTGTCTGTGGCTGTACGCAGTTTGTTTTCTAAGCTGGCTATCCAGATATCATCATGGAATCCGTGTCTGCATACTTCAGTACCCCAGTGTTGCAAGATCCATCGCGGCGTTAGATTGGGCATGTCCAGGCGCTGACTCCACCAGGGATCTACCTGTTCTCGCCACTCCCTAGCCTGCTTGGTGCGTCCCTCTAACAAGGTACGATCCCACCCAAATACTGCTGCTGCGGCATCTTTAAGAGTATTGGCAAAACTTTCACGCCGGAATTCGTGAAAGTTCACCAAATAGTCTGCTGCTGTATCTTTACCTGAACCAATGAATCCTACTAGCCCTACTATCATACATATCTCCTAGTAGTAGCATTATTACAAATTTATGTAGCTTTGTCAACTTATCCGGTAATCCACCACATGGGTTGTGCCCCATCTATGTACCTACGTAGATCGTCTTCTAGTTTTTCCATTTCGGCTGCTGCTTCTGTTTTAAGAGCTTCGCCGTTCAAGGTAGTGCCGCCCTGCGGGCCTGCAATACTACCAAACTTGCTACGTGCTTCGCCCACAATGCGCTTGGCAAAACTGTAGGCATAGTCCTGTATCCAAGGATAAGCCATATGATCGTTCAGCAACATGACATCGGGCTTGTAATTGTAGATCTGCAACATCACGTTCTCAGAAGGCACATCGCTTAGGTTGCTCCACACTTGTGTACTGCGCAGATCTTGTGTGACCACTTCGGTTCTTTCCAGCTGCGACTTGGCCTTGACGGTTATGGTAGTGTGCAGCCCGTCCACAGTATCAACCATGTAGGTATTATTGTAGCCCACAATGCGGCAGTTGGAAAGTGTAATGCTGTCGCCGGGCGCAACAAGCCATGCATCCTTTGTGCGGATAGTTATAGTACTGCCAACTGTTTGTCCACTGGCACTCAGTGCCAGTAGTCTGATGTAGTTGTGACCAGCGTTGGGTATTTTGCGCACAATGGTCAGCTTCTTGGTAGTGGGATTCCATAAAAAGTTTATGAAACCACCAAACATCTTCATTGCCTGTTTCTGATAATCCACAAACAACTCGTAGTTGGTCAGGCCGCCCACCCTACCTGCCACCAGCATGTAGGTGTTCAAGTAGCCTGATGCAAATGGTTCAAA
>Ga0209084_1003980_pt1 | contig 10573 bp, 11 predicted proteins | sample C_130820_MF_Meta_FD_187309 | JGI IMG/M metagenome (GOLD analysis project Ga0209084, IMG submission 187309) | Freshwater microbial communities from Lake Croche, Canada to study carbon cycling - C_130820_MF_MetaG (SPAdes) (version 2) | ecosystem: Environmental > Aquatic > Freshwater > Lake... | reverse complement strand
GATGTCATAACAAACAGTACGTGCAGTTTTTACAATTCCCTTGCCTTCGCAGACGGCACAAGGTTCGCACAGCATATGCGCCAGTGATTCACGGGTACGTTTGCGGGTCATCTCTACCAAACCCAAAGCAGAATAGCCACTGACTTGGGTTTTAACGCGGTCTTTAGACAGTTGTTTTTTAAATTCTTCTAACACTGCTTCGCGGTGGTCTTCTCGCACCATATCGATGAAATCTGCAATCACGATACCACCCAGATTACGCAAACGCAATTGCCTAGCGATGGCTCCGGCGGCTTCTAAATTGGTTTTAAAAATCGTATCGTCAAAATTACGTGCTCCTACATAACCGCCGGTATTTACATCTACCGTGGTGAGCGCTTCAGTCTGGTCGACGATGAGATAGCCACCAGATTTAAGATCGACGCGACGCCCTAAGGCTTTGGCTATCTCTTCATCGATATTGAACAGATCAAAAATCGGTCTCTCACCTTTATACAGTTGCAGCTTGCTGACTGAGGCAGGCATAAATTCAGAGCCAAAGGCATGTAGCAAGGTAAATTGTTCGCTTGAATCAATGCGAATTGTCTGGGTTTCTTCATTTACCAAGTCGCGTAAAACACGCTGCAATAAATTGAGGTCTTGCCTCAATAACGATGGTGGAGGCAAGCGCAAAGATGATTCTTTGATTTGCCCCCACATTTTGCGCAAATAACGGATGTCTTCACTTAACTCGGCGTCACTGGCGTCTTCACCGTTGGTGCGCAAAATAAAACCACCGGGATCGCCTTGGTTGGAATTGTCAGTAGCAAGCTTCTGTAGTCTTGCACGCAAAATTTCGCGTTGTTCCAGAGGGATTTTTTGCGACACGCCAATGTGTTGGTCCTGCGGAAGAAACACCAGCAACCGACCTGCAATGCTGATTTGCGAGGACAAGCGCGCGCCCTTGGTGCCAATTGGGTCTTTGATGACTTGCACCATCAAAGATTGGCCTTCGAATACCTGTTTCTCAATCGGTAATATAGGCGGTGGATTGGACTGGTCAGAATCTGCATGGCGCGCGGCAACGCTGCTCATCAAATCGGCCACATGCAAGAAAGCCGCTCTCTCTAGGCCAATATCGATAAAGGCAGATTGCATGCCCGGCAAAACACGGGCGACTTTGCCAATGTAGACATTACCCACTAAACCTCGCTCAAGCGAGCGCTCCACATGCATTTCTTGAAGTGCGCCAGTCTCGACAACTGCCACCCGCGTTTCTTGCGGCGACCAATTGATCAATATGTCTTGTTGCATGGTAAATGTGGCTTAGATTAAACCGTAAACCCGAATTCTCGCAATAAATGCGCTGTTTCGAACATAGGCAAACCCATGATTCCAGAATAGTTGCCGCTGATATGTGAAATAAACGCGGCGGCCTTACCTTGAATCGCGTAAGAGCCGGCTTTGCCTAGGGGCTCTTGGCTAGCTACATATCGGTCAATGTCTTGCTTGGATAAATCAGCAAATCGCACTTGCGAAATGCTCAATGCACGAGATTGTTTACGCATTGTTCCAATGGAAACAGCAGTTAGTACACGGTGGGTTTGCCCGCTCAATTGTTTCAACATCTCTTTGGCATGCTCTGCGTTATCTGGTTTTCCAAAAATTGTGTTGCCAATGGCAACGGTAGTGTCTGAACACAAAACAGGTGCCAGGGCTAAGCCTCTGTTCTTCAATCGTTGCAATGCAGCTTCTAGTTTTAAAGCTGTGACACGTTGTACATAGGTACGAGGCTTTTCATTTGGACGCACAACTTCTAATGCCTCAGCGTCTTCGCTAGCGTCTGGCAATAACAATTTAAACTTGACGCCTAATTGCTCTAACAACTGTTTGCGACGTGGGCTTTGCGAAGCTAAATAAACAAAACTGTGGCGTGTCATAGCGTTTTATTCGCGGTGGTAAGGATGGTTGGTGTGCATCGACCAGGCTCGGTACAACTGCTCAACCAACAATACGCGCACCATGGCGTGAGGTAATGTCAGATCTGACAAACGCAAGCGCTCATGCGCGGCTTGTTTGAAAGCGGGGTCTAGTCCATCGGGTCCGCCTATGACAAACGCCACGTCATGGGCATCCAATTGCCATTGGGCGAGTTTGCTAGCCAAGGCCGCGGTTGTCACGGTAGTTCCCCGTTCGTCTAATGCAACTATGCGGGAACCCTTAGGAATTGCAGCTTGGATACGTTCTTTTTCAGCCGTGTAGATATTCTCTAAGCTTTTACTTGCGCGAGGTTCGGTTTTAACTGCTTTGAGTTCAACACGCATTTCTGCAGGAAATCGTTTAGCGTAATCGTCCCAAGCACTTTGGGCCCATGCCGGGACCCGCTGACCTACTGCAACGACCCATAGCTTCATCTCTGGCGGGTAGCGGTCTTTTTAGCGGGGGCTTTTTTAGCACTGGTTTTAGTAGCAGTGACCTTAGGTGCAGATTTTTTCGCAGGAGATTTATCTGTACTTCGGCTGGTCTTTTTAGCTGCTGGGCTACTTGATTTGGTAGCAGGGCTTTTTGGCTTAGCCGTTTTCTTTGCAGGTGCTTTCGAAGACTTGGTTGAAGCTTTAACAGCAACCGTCTTGGGCAATGCAGGTTTAGCAGCTCCCAATTTGGATCGAACCGGTTTTTCGCCCCAAAGTTCTTCTAAGTTGTAGTACTGACGTATGGTGGGTTGCATGATGTGCACCACCACAGCACCGCAATCCACAATGATCCATTCGCCGTTGTCTTCACCCTCAATACGTGGCTTGGGAAAACCGGCCTCACGCACTTTGTCCCGCACGCTGGCAGCTAAAGCTTTGGTCTGGCGATTGGAAGTGCCGCTGGCGATAACGACCCGCTCGAAAAGTGAGGAGATGTGTTCGGTATCAAAAACCACAAGTTGTTGTGCTTTGACGTCTTCTAAAGAATCTACAACCGTGCGTTGTAGCTTTTGGACATCTTTTTTAGCGGCTGTATCGTTCATCGGTCGTTTTTATATAGGCTGTGTTGTTGGATGTATTCGCATACACCCATGGGTAATGCACTCGGAAATGTGTCAGATTGCGCAAGTTGCAATCGAATATCTGTCGCACTTATGGCTAAGCTGGGCATCTCCAAACGAATTGCACCAGCAGGTAAGCCATTGTGCCACTGTGCGTTGTTGTCAGGCTGGGCGCCATTTTTGTCCTCAGGCCTGAAGGCAACCACCACCGTGACACGGTTCAAAATATCTTTCCAGCGGTGCCAGGTTGTAAACGCCTGTGCTTGATCGCCCCCTATACATAAAAAGAGCTTTGCTGAGGGATAGTCTTGCATGATTTCTTCTATCGTATCGAAGGTAAATGTCGAACCTTGCCGGTCGATCTCTCTGGAATCAACCATTGCCTTGGGTACGTCTGAAAAAGCTAGCCGGGTCATGGCAAGCCGGTGTGGCGCCAAGGTTAGGTCTCGGGTTTTGTGCCAAGCGTCTCCCGTAGGAATCACCAGCAATCGGTCTAAATGCAGTTGCTCAATTGCACGAAGGGCTAGTGTGATGTGAGCATGGTGCGGAGGATCAAAAGACCCACCAAAGATGCCCAAACGCTTGATGGCTTCGTTTTGGTTCATGGTGTTTGTGTTGTACCAACCGAAGATGAGGTTTTGATGGGCTGTATGGGTGCAGCTTGGTGCGCATGGAAGCCTTTTGCACCGTCAAAAGCTTTTGCGAGCGCATCGTAATCTGCAGCCTCATTTCCAGTCAAACGCATACAAGTAGAAAAATCCACCACTTTGTTACCGTAATCGATACGTACGGTGCAAAGAGGGACATCGGCTTGCAATGCGAGTTGGTAAAACCCGCTACGCCACCCATGGGTGAATTTACGCGTCCCTTCAGGGGAGAGCGCTAACCAAAGGTAAGCCCCTTCTTCTTTAGCTTTCGCAAATAGGGCCAACATATCGCCGACAACACCGTGCTGAGAGGACCGGTCTATGGGAATACCGCCAAGTTGCCGCAACCATGGACTAAATAGGGGGTAATGGAACAAACTTTGTTTGGCAAGAAATTGAATTTGAAGTCCTGTGGCCCACTTCACCAGCACCATCACAACAAAGTCCCAATTGCTGGTGTGCGGATAGCCAATGATCACGCCTTGCTGGTTAGGTAAACCTGAAAATACATATTGCCAACCAAAGAGTTGCAATACTTTGCGTGCAAATGCACTTCCTTGGAATTGAACGGGGAATTTATCGCTGGATAGCACGGTAACCAATGTCACGCCTAAATTGCATGCCATCAAATTGGATGAGGTTGAGCGTGTCGTATGACTTTTGCTGGGCTAACTTCAAAGTGCCACCCAAAGCGCAGACACACAAGACACGACCACCCGATGTCACAACATGGTCGCCCTCCATTTTGGTTGCAGCATGAAACACCATGGCGTCTTCACTGTCTGCAGTCAAACCTGAAATTACATCACCGGATCGTGAAGATGCGGGATAGCCATGCGAGGCCATCACCACGCCGACTGCACTTCGTCTGTCCCATTGCAATTCGATATCTTGCAAAGGTGTAAGGGGTTGGGGTTCAGTAGCAGCTAGCAAGACGTCGACCAAATCAGACTTCAAGCGCATCATGATGGGCTGGGTTTCAGGGTCGCCCATTCGGCAATTGAACTCTAGGGTTTTAACAAGCCCAGATTTATCGATCATCAATCCTGCGTACAAGAAACCTGTAAAAGGAATACCGTCTTGCTCCATACCCTTGATCGTAGGCATGATGATCTCGCGCATCACGCGAGCATGGACTTGTGGCGTAACCACGGGGGCTGGTGAATACGCTCCCATCCCTCCCGTGTTAGGGCCTAGGTCAGCATCTTGCAACCTTTTGTGGTCTTGGCTGGTGGCTAGTGGCAAAACCGTTTTGCCGTCGCACATGACGATGAAGCTAGCCTCTTCACCATCTAAAAACTCTTCAATCACCACGCGCGCGCCACCCGCGTTGTGGCTGACTCCAAGTTTGTTGTCTAACAACATGAAGTCAACGGCTTCGTGGGCTTCTTGCAGCGTCATGGCTACTACGACACCTTTGCCAGCCGCTAGGCCATCTGCTTTGACGACGATAGGCGCGCCTTTGACATCAATGTATCGGTGCGCCGCATCGGCATCGGTGAATGTTTCAAATTCAGCAGTAGGAATGTGATGCCGTTGCATAAAGGCTTTGCTAAAAGCCTTGGAACTTTCTAATTGGGCGGCAGCTTGAGTTGGACCAAAAATTCGCAAGCCTTTATCGCGAAATACATCGACCACGCCAGCCGCCAAGGGTGCTTCAGGACCGACCACGGTCAGGCCGATGTTTTTTTCAGTAGCGAAAGCACAGAGTTGGTGGATATCTGTAATGGGAACGTTTTGGAGACGCTTATCTCTGGCTGTTCCCGCATTACCCGGAGCTACGTAAATGGCCTGGACTTTGTGCGACTGGGCTAACTTCCAAGCCAGCGCGTGTTCACGTCCACCGCCGCCAATCACCAAAATATTCATAGAGCTGCGTTGTGATAAATCTCTTGCACGTCGTCTAAATCTTCCAAGACATCCAAGATTTTTTGCATTTTGACGGCGTCATCGCCTTCGATCTCGATGGTGTTCTCAGGTCGGAAGGTGACCTCGGCGAGTTCAGCAGTCAACCCTGCGGCAGAGAGCGCATTTTTGACTTGCTCAAATGCTGCAGGCGAGGTGAGGACTTCTATCGCACCGTCGTCTCCGGTGATCACATCGTCAGCGCCGTTATCCAACGCTACTTCCATGATTTTGTCTTCGTCACTGCCTGGGGCAAATATCAATTGGCCACAGTGTTTGAACTGGAAAGACACACTGCCCTCGGTACCCATATTTCCACCATGTTTACTTAAAGCATGACGAACTTCAGCCACGGTGCGCACCTTGTTATCTGTCATGGTGTCGAGCATGATGGCGACACCGCCGATGCCATAACCCTCGTAACGAATTTCTTCGTAATGCACGCCTTCGAGATTACCGGTGGCTTTGTCGATATTGCGTTTGATGTTGTCTGCCGGCATGTTGGCAGCTTTGGCTTTTTCAACCGCTAAACGCAGACGTGGATTGGTGTCGAGATCAGCGCCACCCAAGCGGGCGGCGACCATGATTTCTCTGATTAGGCGTGTCCAAATGCGTCCTCTTTTTTCGTCCTGACGCCCCTTGCGGTGCTGGATGTTTGCCCATTTACTGTGGCCTGCCACGTGAATTCCTTTAGTTAGCCAGCCGCAGTTTCTTCAGAAGAATTGGGCTCCGATTTGGTTGTTTTATCTTTTTTCGGCAACGGTTGGATATCTAGCAAGACTTCCCCTTTGTCGTCGATATCAACAGACAAACGACCACCTTCGGTCAAACGGCCAAACAGCAACTCGTCGGCCAAAGCTTTGCGAATCGTGTCTTGGATGAGGCGTTGCATAGGACGTGCCCCCATGAGTGGGTCAAAGCCTTTCTTCGCCAAATGCTTGCGCAAGGCGTCGCTGAATGTGACGTCGACCTTTTTCTCTGCCAACTGGGTTTCCAATTGCAACAAGAATTTATCGACGACCCGCATGATGATGAGCTCATCCAAAGCTTGGAAGCCGACGATGGCGTCTAAGCGGTTGCGGAACTCAGGCGTGAACAAACGCTTGATATCGGCCATCTCGTCGCCTGCTTGGCGTGGGTTGGTAAAGCCGATGGTGGCTTTGTTCATTGTTTCGGCGCCCGCATTGGTCGTCATGATGACGATCACGTTGCGGAAATCGGCTTTACGACCGTTGTTGTCAGTCAATGTGCCGTGGTCCATCACTTGCAACAAGACGTTGAAGATGTCTGGGTGGGCTTTTTCAATTTCGTCTAATAACAGCACGCAATGCGGCTTCTTGGTGACGGCTTCGGTTAACAAGCCGCCTTGGTCAAACCCGACATAGCCGGGAGGTGCGCCAATCAAGCGGCTCACTGCGTGGCGCTCCATGTATTCAGACATGTCAAAGCGAATCAGATCGATGCCCATGATGTAGGCCAATTGCTTGGCCGCTTCGGTTTTACCAACGCCTGTGGGGCCGCTGAACAAGAATGCGCCAATTGGTTTGTCGTTTTTGCCCAAGCCAGATCGCGCCATCTTGACGGCAGAGGCCAGTACTTCCAAAGCTTTGTCTTGGCCGAAGACCACACTCTTGAGATCTCGCTCCAAGGTTTGGAGCTTGCCACGGTCATCGTTGGAAACGTTGGCTGGCGGAATGCGCGCGATCTTGGCGACGATGTCTTCGATCTCCAACTTGCTGATGGTTTTTTTGCGCTTGGAAGGGGGCAAGATGCGTTGGGCGGCGCCGGCTTCGTCGATTACGTCAATGGCCTTATCTGGCAAATGGCGGTCATTGATGTACTTGGCGCTGAGTTCAGCAGCGGCTTGCAACGCGGCCACCGCGTATTTGACGTTGTGGTGCTCTTCAAAGCGCGATTTGAGGCCTTTGAGAATATCAACCGTTTGCTCGATCGTGGGCTCCACCACATCGATCTTTTGGAAACGACGTGACAGGGCGGCATCTTTCTCAAAAATGCCACGGTATTCGGTGAAGGTGGTCGCTCCAATGCACTTCAACTGACCGCTAGAGAGCGCAGGCTTGAGCAAATTGGAGGCGTCCAATGTGCCACCAGACGCAGCGCCAGCGCCAATCAAAGTGTGGATTTCGTCGATGAACAAAATGGCATTAGGTTTGCCCTGCAAAGACTTGATCACGCCTTTGAGGCGTTGCTCGAAATCGCCGCGGTATTTGGTGCCAGCAAGCAATGCACCCATGTCTAGGGAATACACAATGGCCTCAGACAAGATTTCCGGCACGTCTTTTTGGGTGATGCGCCAGGCTAAGCCTTCAGCAATCGCAGTTTTACCAACGCCTGCTTCACCCACTAACAGCGGGTTATTTTTGCGTCTACGGCACAAGATTTGGATGGTGCGCTCAACCTCGTATTCGCGGCCAATAAGCGGATCGATCTTTCCGTCTTTGGCTAGCTGGTTGAGGTTTTGGGTGAATTGCTCGAGAGGAGAGGCTTTTTCGCTCTTTTCGGTGGCAGCGCCCTCTTCTTGCTCGCTTTGGTTTGTTTCTGGACCCTTTGTAGCTTCAGGAGGATCGCTCTTTTTGATGCCGTGGGCAATGAAATTGACCACGTCCAAGCGGGTCACGCCTTGCTGGTGCAAATAGTAAACAGCATGTGAGTCTTTCTCCCCAAAAATGGCGACCAGCACATTGGCGCCAGTCACTTCTTTTTTTCCGTTGCCAGTCGATTGGACATGCATGATGGCGCGCTGGATAACGCGTTGAAAGCCCAAAGTGGGCTGGGTATCGACTTCCTCAGTTCCGGCAACTTGCGGGGTGTTGTCTTTGATGAAGTTGGCCAAAGACTTACGCAAATCGTCAATATTGGCGGAGCAAGCGCGCAACACCTCAGCGGCGCTGGGGTTGTCTAACAGCGCCAGCAAAAGGTGCTCGACGGTGATGAATTCGTGTCTTTGTTGACGGGCCTCTACAAAGGCCATATGCAAGCTGACTTCAAGTTCTTGGGCGATCATGTGTATTCCTTTGTGCTTGCAATGGTGGTTTAACTGTATATGGAAATGGAATGGGTTTATTCAATGGGCTCTGCGACACATTGGAGGGGGTGGCCGGACTTTCTGGCGGCTTCTAGCACCTGATCAACCTTGGTGGCCGCTACGTCTTTGCTGTAGACGCCACAGACGCCTTTTCCGTCCAAATGGATTTTCAGCATGATTTGGGTAGCACTTTCGCGGTCTTTGCTGAAAAACTCCTGCAAAACCATCACCACGAACTCCATCGGGGTGAAATCGTCGTTGAGCATCAGCACCTGAAACATTTGCGGCGGTTTGGTCCGCTGGGTACGTCTTTCTAAAACGACAGAATTGCCGTCATCTCGGTCAGGAAGTTGAACTTTCGGGGTCGGATTCTTAGTTGCCATTGGTTCATTCTATCGGGGGAAAATCCGAAAAATCCGAATTTGCATAGGGATTTGGCATTGCGAAGGTCTTGCGTTGGCAATTCAGCCTGGGGTTTGCTTTACAGTGGGGCAATGAGACGCCTTTTATCGACTGCCTTTTTCTTATTTTGGTGCGTAGTTTCTGGTGCACAAGACCAACCACAGACGCTATTACCACGCATCAAGTTGCAATTGGGCATGTACCAAATCGACACCCAAGTCGCACAAACGCCTGATCAGCGCAGCATTGGCCTGATGTTTCGCAGTGAAATGCCTGCGCACGAAGGCATGTTGTTTGTGTTCGAGCAACCCAGCACCCAGTGTTTTTGGATGAAAAACACCTTGCTACCACTGACCGCCGCTTTTGTGGCGGATGACGGAACCATCGTCAACTTGGCCGATATGAAGCCGCAGTCCACGGATTCCCACTGCTCCTTGAAGCCTGTGCGGTTTGTGCTGGAAATGCACCAAGGCTGGTTTGCTAAAAAGGGGTTTAAGGCGGGGAATAAGCTAGTTGGCTTGCCTTTTAAACCCTAGAACGGCTGGTAAGAACTGGTTTTTGATGGGCTCAGCTAGAATTAATTGATTCATTTAACTAAGGAAATGACATGATAGGCAACATTTTGAAATCTTTGCTCTACACAGTGATAGCGGGTTTTGTCCTGCTCATCATCATTGTGTTGCTGGCTGGACAGCCAACTGTGTATGACCACGCATGGGGTGCATTCGTCATGCGCTGGTTGCACGTGGTGTCTGGCGTGATGTGGATCGGTCTGCTTTGGTATTTCAACTTTGTACAAATACCTTCTATGCCGAAAATTCCAGATGAGCAAAAGCCAGCCATTGGTAAAGTCATTGCCCCTGCTGCTTTGTTCTGGTTTCGTTATGCGGCATTGGCGACAGTTGCCACCGGCGTACTAGTAGCGTGGATGAATGGCTACATCGGACAAGCGCTTACCCTTACCCCGCCTTTCTTAGCGATCGGTATTGGTATGTGGATTGCCTTAGTTATGGCTTTCAACGTTTGGTTCATCATTTGGCCGAACCAACAGAAAGCCCTTGGAATGGTAGAAGTTACGCCAGAAGCCAAAGCTGCTGCTGCCAAACTCGCTATGCAGACATCACGCATCAACACCATGTTGTCTATCCCCATGCTCTTCATGATGGTGGCGCAGCAAAACGGTGGTCTCTGATGAAAAGATAAGACTGCCTATTTAAGGGCGCTCTAACAAAAAGCACTGGTCAAAAAAACCAGTGCTTTTTTATTGCTTGGTGCGTATGACCGAAAGATCAACGAGGCCATCTGCCAAAGTGGCTTGAACCGATTGGCCAACTTTTGCTTGGTTAACAGAACTTATTGCCAAACCCTCTTCGTCGCTTAGCCAGGCAAAACCCCGTTCCAGCACCAACCTAGGGTTCAGCAACCCTAACCGTAGCTGCGAGCGTTGGACCCGTTGCTGGCTGTTTTGCAAGGTTTGCCCCAAAGCGCGCTCTAGATGGGCTTTTTTGTTGAGCAAGTCGTGCTGGCAAGCTTGGGTAAAAGAAGCCAAATGTTGGTGCA
>Ga0209084_1003979_pt1 | contig 10576 bp, 14 predicted proteins | sample C_130820_MF_Meta_FD_187309 | JGI IMG/M metagenome (GOLD analysis project Ga0209084, IMG submission 187309) | Freshwater microbial communities from Lake Croche, Canada to study carbon cycling - C_130820_MF_MetaG (SPAdes) (version 2) | ecosystem: Environmental > Aquatic > Freshwater > Lake... | reverse complement strand
TGGCTGATAAGCCCTGTATAGTGCCACCTTGACTGGTCGCAAAGTTTGCATTGGCCCAGGTATAGAAGCTACCAATGTTGGCCGCCACATCTCCGGTGACCCCAATGTTCAATGCACCACTGATACCAACACCACCTACTACTACCAGGGCGCCTGTTGTGGTGTTGGTGCTGGCCACACCTGAGTTGGCCAGTATGTTGCCACTGCTGGTCACACCAGTTAATACACCCACACGGGTAATGTTGGGTTGTAGTGCTGAGCCAGAACCTAGTGTACCAGTTAGCACAGTACCAATGTTGCCAATGTCTGCAGATCGTATATTAGCAGAAACAATACCGGCATTAAAAATGCTTAGACCACTGTAGGTACTGGCCACTGATTGCGATCCCAAAATAGCACCTTTGACAGTCAAGTCTCCGTAGACTATCAAACTTTTACTTACACCTGCTCCGCCGCTGACCATCAATGCGCCACCAAGTGCATATCCCGGACCGTCGGCTACCTCGTCGGTACTGGTGATGATCACATTGCCGCCAGCAAATACAGCACCAGCTACACCAGCACCACCTCGAACAATCAATGCGGCATCGGTGGTTGATGTGCCGGGTGTGGTTGCAATCACCACTAGGTTGCTGTTGGTATTGGTACCAATCTTGGCATTGGCATAAGTTTGAAACGAACCCAGATTTGATTGTATGGCAACAACATTGGCGTTAGCATAAGTTTGATAAGCACCCAGGTTGGCTTGTGTCGCTATATTGCTATTAAACAAAGTACCGATGTTGGCACTGACATCACCGGCATCGGCTATATTCAACACACCTGCAACTCCAACACCGCCACGTACCACTAGGGCACCTGTTGTGGTGTTGGTGCTGGCAGCGGTTCCCACCACAACCACGTTACTGCTGACATCACCCAGTAGTGTTGTACCTTGTACTGTTAGTCCGGACAGGGTACCAAGACTGGTGATAGTTGTTTGTGCGGCAGTTGATACCAAGCCATACAAGGGACCATAAAATCCTGATGAATACACTCTCAAGAATGGCGCAGTCGCATCACCAATATAATATTGATTACTGAGACCAGCCACAACGTTGCCAGCCATGGTTAGACCATTTAATGCACCCACACTGGTGATTCCGATTTGTTGTGGTGTATTGATATTGCCAAAAATGGCACCGTTGGCATATAGATCCACGTTGCCTAGTTCCAGGTGCCCAATATCGGTGTTTAAGTTAACATTGCTGCCACTGATGATGCCACCAACGCTGATGTTGCCGGCTACACCCAGGCCGCCCTTGATGACCACGGCACCTGTGCCGGGATCTACAGAATTGGTCAGTGCGTTGAAGTTGGCTTGGAATCTGACGTTGCCACCAGTGAAAGCATTGCCTGCTGTGGTTACTGGACTGCCGTTGATGTATATGGTATCTTGACCATAGAAGTTGACATTGCCGACAATTCTGTTGGTCACTGACAAATTGGCAGTGGTGAGTGCTCCGCCAATGTTGGCATTGCCTCGTATACCGACCCCGCCTGTGACTTTTAATGCACCCGTGGTGGGACTGATAGAATCAGTGGTTGCAGGAACTGACAGGCTGGTGTATACGTGTACTGTGGTAAAATCGGCTGCTTCGGGGCTGCCTAAACCAATGGGAGTGGCATCAATGTTGGTAAACGTGTTTGATGGGTTGAAGAATGATCCATAGATCCTGTTGGCAGGATTAACAATCAAGTTACCAGAAATATATGTGTTGCCACCAACGCCCAGACCGCCAGCAACCACCACTGCACCAGTGCTGGAACTTTGACTTTGTGTGGTGCCTGTGATGGACAAAGTGTTGGCAGTGACGCTTTGATTGACATCAACCGAGCCCAACACACTCAGATTGGACACAGTCAGTGTGGTGGTATTGCCAAATAGGTTACTGGTATACAGTCTACGGTTAAAGGTTGAAGTAGCATCTAGGTACAAGATGTCCGTGTTGATCTTGTCAAACGCGGTTCTGATGGGATCGCCTGTGCCATCGTTGACCACTGTACCTATGTTAATTGTTGTAATCGCCATGTCTTATTCCAATGTTCAAGTATTTATGGTTTAGTAAGTTTGTCGCCATCCGCTGATGGTTTTGGTCCAAATGGCTCGCACATTGCTCCAAGTTGTTGTGCCTGTTTTTACCCTTACATTGGCCACACTTTTCCAGCTATTATCTGCTGTTTTAATGACAGTTCCGCCGCTGGCAACCAACTGTTGAACATTGCCGCCAAATGGTATGCCTAGTCCAGTCACTGGATCCCAATCGGAGCTGGCTGCATAACCGGTGTTTAATAGGCTGGCATTGTCGCCTGACAGTATATCATAGTAGGCATCTAGATTGGCATACAACATAGAATGTATACCATTTACAGGAGGTCTGCGGCCGTGTATTGCAATATATCTAGCAAATATTCCCGCGGCAATTGGCGCGGCAGCACTTGTTCCGCTAAAGCCGTGGACCGTGTTGTTTATGCTAACTCCGTAGGCATTCATGGCCGCAGATATATCTGGCACACCACGTGTGGTCAGTGAGGTAACTGGTCCTGCACTAGAATTAGAATCAAACCAGCGACGATAGGTTAAGTTTGCTTGCCAAGCAGGCAATGGAATGTGTGAACTTACGCCTCCACTACCACCAAATCCTGTAGGATATCCGGATTCACTGTTGTTGTAAACTGTTTCAGCTAGTCGCTGATTACTGCCGTCTAGAGTTAGATAAGTCCCTCCCACTGCAATCACGTTGGCACTAGAAGAAGGATAATCTACATTAGTTATATTCACTCCCGGGTCTGATGTGCTGCCATAGTCACCAGACGCTACAAAAACACTTATGCTTTTTGCAGCCGCATTGGCCAAGGCAGCTGCCATATAATCGCCAAAGTAACGTATTGCCGCACCAACTGGATATCGTTCAGGACCGCCCCAGCTTATAGTAATAATGTCACAATTTTCATCAACGGCACGTTGAATGGTGTTGCCAAAACTTGAAAATCGATTCAGATTGGCAGCAATGGCAGGACTTGCCCCCCAATATAATCCTGGATTCTGACCTTTATACAATACAATGTTGGCTTGTGGAACCATACCAGCAACACACACTAGATCCAATGCATTTTCACCATCGGCGCTGTTTGGATCCGCAGTATAGTCGTTTGTGGTTCCATCAACCGGAACAAAGGTCACAGTGGGTGCAGTTAGTCCTAGATCAGACATTGATTTGTTTAAGTCTGCCTGACTAAATCCCCCGCCCAGGCTAATGATACCAATTTTTACTCCGGCGCCGGCACTGTCTGGAACATTATACGCTGTGGCTATTTTCGGTGCTGTTAACAGTGCGCCATCAGAGATAGCGGCAAAATTATCAAATGCCTTGACAGAACTAACATATGATCGAACATTATGTTCCATTAGAATATTTGATACCAAATATCTCCAACGTTGCCTTGTGTTGGTCCAGGTGCATAGTTGTTGACATAAACATTACGAGCCACATTAGATGTCATTGCAATATTTCCATTAGATCGAACATTGGTGGCTGTGACGTTACCTGCTGTGATATTACCAATGGTATTAATAATGGCTGTAGTTAGATATGCTGAGACATTTGCATTGCTGTAAGTACTGCCGCCTTGTGGATAAGCTGATAGGTATGCCGCAACGTTTACATTACTGAAAGTCCCTGCAGGCGGATTGGCCACAAGATAGGCTGTGACGTTGGCGTTGCTGTAGGTACCGCCTGTTGGATTGGCCACAAGATAGGCTGTGACGTTGGCATTGCTATATGTTCCTGCAGGTGGATGAGCAGTAAGGTACAGGGCCACATTCGAATCGCCATAACTGCTGGTACCAAACGTGGCATTAGCCCAAGTTTCGTATGCACCCACATTGGCATTTAATGCATTGATTGCTGAAGTATGTGCTAGTACCACATCAGTGGCAGCACTAATATTTGCTCGAAGTGAGTTGATCTGAGTTTGCTGGAATGCGGCATTGCTGACTGCTGTGTCAGCTCTTCCTGATAATATTGCAATTTGTATATTGGCAGCGGCCACATTGGCATTGACTGGAAGCAACGAACTATTGATGTTTGTCTGTGTAACTGCGCCAGAAACATTCAACGGAATATTCAGTAGATTGTTCCACGAGCCTGTGGTGGCAATGGTAGCAAACGTGGGTTTGCTGGTAACATTTGCCCAAGCGACCGAATTCAAGTTTCCCGATCTAACATTGCCCAGCGCGGCTGCAACGGTGCTGTTGACGTAACCAGTGCTGGCAGCACCCACCACATCAAAATATGTAAGTTGAACATTGCCTCGTTTGAGTCCACCGGCTCCTATGATTGATTCGACGCCAGGATTGTAGGTTGCTGTGACTCTAGCATTTCCGGTAGCATATACAACCACATTGGCATTGCCGTTGATGGCTGCCAGGTTGGCAAAATTTTGATTGATTGTGTTAAATGCGGCACGAAGCGAATCGCCGGTACCATCGCCCGGCACGTTACCGAGAAAGACATTTGCAAAAGCCATAGTTACTCATCCTTATATGCTATATTTAGCACCAAGGAGAGTTTGGACCTAGTAGCCGTTAAGTGTGTGTTTTATACTGAGAAACTGCTGCCGCAACCGCAGGTGGTGACAGCCTGTGGATTGGTAATCACAAAGCTGGCCCCCATGAGGTCATCTTTGTAATCTATGGTGGCATCTGTGAGATATTGCATGCTCATGGCATCCACTACCATTTTGAAATCGCCTGCTGGAATTTCAAAGTCATCATCATTTTGTATTTCATCAAAGGTAAAACCATAGCTCATGCCCGAACAGCCGCCACCTTGCACAAAGGTACGTAGCATGAGCTCAGGGTTGCCTTCTTCCAGAATAAGATCCTGTATTTTTGTTTTTGCTGATTCTGTTAGTGTGATCATTTGCCTGAATATATCCTTATGTTGACTCTGTCCCAGTCAATACAACGCCAAATGTTGTCAAAGTATTTGGCCTTGTTGGAATTATAGTCCTTGGCCCAGGCGTGTTCCCACCAATCAATCAGCAAGGCAATGTCTGTACGTTTTTGATGATTTTTGATTGTTTTGATTTCACCTGTACGACTCATATAGATCCAACCGGATCCTTGAATTTTCATGGCCTGTTCTTTCATTTGATCCTTAAAATCTTTGAAATTGCCGTACTTGCGATTGATCAATTGTAGGCTAGTGCCAACAGGATTATTGCTGCCTCTAGGAGGTCTTAGTTGAGGGAAGTAGATGTTATGTAAGAAGGCGCCGGCTTCATTGAAAGCAGGATCTCCCTCGCCCTTGTTGTAGCGATCCACATAACCTTTGGCCAATTCGCCATAATGATAGTCTATGGTACTTTTACTCATCACAGGGGCAAGAGCACCGCGGGAATAGGGCAACTTTTCTAGCACCAAATCTTGTTTGCTCTTGGATTCTACCAGATCTATTAAATTTCTTATTTCACTCATACAGTTATTTATTACGATACACCACACGACCTTTGGTTAGATCATATGGAGTCAGTTCGACTTCTACACTGTCGCCGGCTAGAATTCTAATATTATTTTTTCGAAGTTTGCCACCTATTGTGGCAGTAATCGTGTGGTCATTTTCTAATACCACTCTAAACATCGCATTTGGCAGGCATTCTTCAACACGACCTGACATACGAATCATATCCTCTTTTGGCACTATTTTTCCTATAAAAGTATATTTACCCTAAATTCACTGCCCGCAGTTTAACCCAGGCAAGGTCGTTACTGATACCATAGTAATGGTACCTGTTAGCCACGGCGCATCCTTGAAATTTCTACTGCCTCTTCGTCTGAGAACACAGGTACAGCATTTGACTTGTGCATGGTGGCAATGCCTTTGACCTTGGTACCAGTGTAAATCTTGGGTGCGGCCAGGGTGGCATTACCGCCGGTGTCACGGCTAGGAATATGTCGTGTGCTACGCTCTTCGGGTACCGTAAGTTTGTAGTCCAACAAGGGTGCTCGCATGGCACGGGCACGTCGCTTGGCCTCGTCTTCGATGCCTTGACGTTTCAGCAATGCCTTCCACGATTCTTCAAGCTCACGTGCCTTTTTGGCCTCTTCGGCATTACGAAACTTCACACGACCCTTTCGCTTGCCTGTAAGGCTGAGACTGGGGTGATGTAGGTGCATAGACATATAGATCCTTGTGTCAAATATGCTTTATTATACAACATTTTGGTATTATGAGCAAGTACTACCAAAGTATTACTTTTGAATTTCAATCACTGGGGTCACTGTCCAGTCTGGCCCGCTGACTTTGTAGATGGTATCTTTTTGTGTCAACAGGAAAATATGCTGTGGGAATCGTTGGCGCAGTTGTTCAATGGCCGATTCAACAGAGTCGCCCTGCGCCAAAAATTCACCGTCTTCGGCATCGAACCAATAATGCACATTGCCGTGTGTTTCTACTTGAACCTGATGTATAATATCCCTTACACGTTTGACCAGTTGCTCCTGTTCAATTTGGGACGTCCGATCGCTGTGAATGAACAATCTCAATACAACTTCGACCACTATGGTCCAGAACAAGATCTGTAGGCAAAATGAAACAAATTCTGCGATAAATTCTGTCATGATCAAGTCCAAAGTGAGTTGCGAATTTTGATTAGACGAATCATCATGGCTTCGTCTTCGGCTTCATATTCAGCCTCCAGTCGATGCATCTCATCTAGCATAGGGCCAGTGTCTTCTTTGTCTTTGCTGTCACTGAAGATCCAATCATCCGGATCAGCGGCACGGTGTCGATCGCAGTAGTCGGACCAACCACTGGCCTTCATTGGCTCAGGACGAGCCGGACGGGTCACAGTCCACCAACGATACAGTGCTAGAATTTCTAAGGCGTTTAGTGCCTGTGATGTAGGTTTGCCAAATTCAGGATCAGTTTCTTCTAGTCCCCAGTCCTTGTCCTGCACAAGACTGGCCTGCCATTCTAGATTGTCCATGCCAGCCTGAGCACAGCGCCATATACGAACGTTCCACCAACCAAAGCGCCACCAGGGTGCATTGTATCGGGCACGTTTTTCTTTGCCTTCCCACACCAGATGCCACCAGGCCAACTCCAACTCAACAAAGTCCACCAGTTCATTGAACATACAAGGAAGGAAACGATTGCCAACATCTTGCCATTGCCCCGGCTTGATATCTCTGGGGTGTGCTGTGAGACTATGAGTGCGGCTGATCCAACGATTGTTGATATAGTATTTGACTGCATAAAGTGTGTCCGGAATAAACCATACAAAATTTTGGATATGGTCCAGTCCTTCTTCGGCCAACCAATAGCGCACAGGATATGTGCTTTTGGCCGCACGACGCCAATCACGCCAACCTTCGCCGGTTTCTGCACCAGGCTTGGCAGTGCCGCGAAGCCAGTCAGCAAATCGACTGCAACTCCAATAATGTGTTCTACTGGCCATTATACCTCCACTGTTACTAGTTTAAAATTATCTGCACGTGGTTCATAGTTGATGTAGCCACGTGGGTTACACACCACTCGAGTACTACCAATCAGGTAGTCAAAGTCTTCGTGAGTGTGTCCGTGAGTCCACAGCTTGATCTGCGGATGATCCAGGATATACTCATCCAGGGAACTGCTGTAGCCACCGTTCATGATGGTTTCGGTCTTGTAGCGAGGATGAGTTGATAGTTTGGATGGTGCATGATGTCCAACCACCACAAACTTCTGATCGAAACGTCCTTCCACAATGGTACGCACATAGTCAAACATGGCCTTATGATCTGCAACAGCATCTTCGGGCGAAAACGTACTGACTTCTTGTTTGAACTTGTGTCCAATTTCAATCAAAGAGTTAATCTCACCAATCTTTTGTGTAAGATATCGTCCGCCATTTTTGCCATCTTCGGTCCAATCAGGATTCTCTTTGTACAAGGGCACCTTGCGGTTCACCATGCGGTTGCTGTTGGCTACACAACGGAAGTCATTCATCATTCCGCGGATGTGTGCCAGCGTTTCGGGATCTTCCTGATTCATGTCGGTCCACAAGGTGCCGCCAATGAATGTGACATCGTCCAAGGTCCACGTCTCCTTGTCCAAAATGTGCAGATTGGGCAAGTAGCCCAGGACATCTTTGAGATGTGAAATAGTGGTGGCAAAGTCTCCGTTGTAGTGCTCGTGATTGCCTGCAATCAAGATCACGTGTGGGAAACGAGCCGAGCATCGTTGAAAGAAATCGTGGAATCTATTGCTACGATAGTGCTCACCCATGACTCCATATGGATCACGTTGGGCAATGTCCTTGGCCACCAGGATATCGCCACCCAGAATCAACACATCTGCTGAGTCGGTGTTATCAAAATCTACATCACCAAATTCCAGGTGAATATCACTACATACGCTGATTTTCATATTACATCCATTTTAAGGCAAAGTGACTGGCCTGTTCAGGTTTAGTAAACACAAATCGCCAGTTGGTACTGGGGAAATCATTTATGACTCTAAACTCTTGACTGCTAAAATTTTCACTGGCCCAACGAATTGCTTCGTAGGCATTTTGTTTTACAACTACAATATTCATACCATATTATAGCATATTTACGATTTTGTGTCTACTCTTTTTTGAGTATATCCCACACTTGTTTTTGCTCTTTTAGCAGGGCTTCCAGCTTGCGGTATTGATCTCCCAGTTCTCGAAGTCGGTCAAATTCCTCCTCCATTTGGGGATTTGGTACTAGCAGGCCCAGTTGACTCTGTATGCTCCGAAGAAGCTCGGTTATGTTGGTGCCTTGGACCACAAGATTGCCTTCGATATTGGTGTCGCCCTTGACCTGCAGACTGGATCGTTTGGTATCATCGCCAATTGAGACCGTGTTTATCGATCCGGTTCCGGATACAGGTATGGAGTAGGTGGTAGCGGTGGCATTTTTCCACACACTGCTGCCGGTTCCGGTGCTGACAAACACATTTGAGTAATTGGTGGGAACTGCACCATATCCCGGTGCAGTTGTATAAATAGTATTAGACATTCTGTGATTATAACACACGAATAAATATTGTAAACCTAGAAGGTAAAAACCAAATGATAAAAATTGAATATTCCTTACTTTTACGCAAACCATCTGCAGATGTGTTATCGTACACTGAATATGTAAATCAAAACGGCGACGATCATGCCAAAACCGAATTGGCCTATATGTTAGACTTGGATCGCCAGCTGTATGCATTGTATCCTACACTAAGACAACCCACCACAGGATTGGAAATTGACAAAGAATACATGATGTTTGATAATTGGGATCTTTATCAAGCATTTGAACAAAAACTAATTGAGCTGTATGACCAACGTGCTCAGGCTGTGTTTAAACTGGGCATTCGCTACAGCCTGGCAAACAATATCTATGTGTCTCGTGTGGTTCGGGAAATAGATGAACAAGGCCAGACTCATGAGTTGATGAATGGTTTTATTGATTACGAATAAAACATAAAAAAAGGCCCCGAAGGGCCTTTTTTATTGGGTGCAACTGATTACTCAGCAATGCCCATGGCCAAGGCCTTGTAACCAGCGGCCACAAGTTTACGGCTTGCTTTACCGTGCTTGTACTCGGTAACGCGAACGCCATTGCCAGCTTTGCGAGTGTTCGCATAGATGGCGTAGCCAGCATAACGAATTTCGCTGACGGTAGCACGTGGATTCTTGATAGAGAATCGCTTGCTGATTTGGCTAGCAGTCAGGGTCTCACCGTCAAGGACGAGAGCTTGGAACAATTTACCTTGTTTTGTCTTAAGGTCGAACATATCAAATTTCTCCTATAATTAAGTTTGATAACATAATAATTGCAAAGCAACTATTCTTCTAGTATAAACTCTCTGTGTTACAAATGCAACCAGCAGTTTAGCCATTTGTCAATTAAGATTTCCGTTCTTAATCAACTGCTCAAAGGTGTTGAACATGTTGTCGAAACGCATTTCGTAAACGTGTGCCACAGCCTTGAGATCCTCGGCAATACTTGGATTACGGTCAGCCAGGATGCGTAAATCCTCAACCACATTCCAACATTGCATAATTTCTTGTTCAAAATCAAATCGATCTTTGGCATCTTTGGTTTTCACTTCAGTCTCCTTCTTTGATAATATCCAGGCACCATCCTGACCTTCGTCCCAGGATAGTGTATCACCACTCTTCCATCCTTGCAAGGCCAACAGGTCTTCGGGCAAGGGCAGTATAAGATCCCCGGTTGCAGGGTCTTGTTCCACATGAACCATCCACGTTTTGTCAAACGTGTTGTCGGGATCACGGTTGGTTACGGCACGTTTCTTTTTCATACCATGCCCCGTGAAGCGGCTATGGTCCGCACACTTGTCACATTGGCCACTCGAAAGCTACGCCATTCGTTTTTGTCTGTACACCACACGCTGAGATTGTCTGGTGTGGTGTGTCGCTCTTTGCTCTCTTTGAGTTTTTCAACACTGACCACGGGCAGGAGATCTGCTTGTAATGTACAAGGCATGACTCTAATTTCTCCATTGACTTT
>Ga0209084_1003978_pt1 | contig 10576 bp, 9 predicted proteins | sample C_130820_MF_Meta_FD_187309 | JGI IMG/M metagenome (GOLD analysis project Ga0209084, IMG submission 187309) | Freshwater microbial communities from Lake Croche, Canada to study carbon cycling - C_130820_MF_MetaG (SPAdes) (version 2) | ecosystem: Environmental > Aquatic > Freshwater > Lake | place... | reverse complement strand
ATGCCAGACGAAAATCTTATAACTGAAAATATCAAGGATAAGATTAAACAAATTTTAATTGTAAAGCCAGAAATAAATGATTATATGGTAGCGCAAATTTCTCAGTTACCAACAAAATTTAATTTATTTCATTTTAGATTAGGAGATGAACGTTGGTATGATGACTCTATTAATAACGACCATTATATTGAAAAAATTATAAAAAATAAAAAGGAGAATGCTGTTTTAATTAGCGATTCTTTAAATTTGAAAAAACAAATTTTCGATATTTTTCAAAATAAAGATATTTTTGTATTTTTAAACAAACCGTGTCATACCAATAGCAACTGGTACTCAAACGCAGATATATACATAAATACATTGGTTGATTTTTTTTTAATTAAAAACTCAGAATCTGTAAGCAGTTTTTCCATTTATGGATGTGTTTCTAATTTTGTATATTGGTCGGCTTTGATATACAATGTACCTATTTTGAAAATAGAATAATATATGGGGGGGTTGTTATCTGCTGATAAATTTAGCATATTTAATATTTATTCAACGTATTGAGAAATAATTATATATATTTATAAAAGCACTTAAAATAATATTGATTAGTGTATATAGTATATAATACTCTAATATTTTGTGCTCCGTTAGCTCAGTTGGTAGAGCGTACGGCTGTTAACCGTAAGGTCACAGGATCGAAACCTGTATGGAGCGATTAATGTTCATATAAGTAAATACAATTACTTATATAAACTATTTTACAGCTATGTAATGATATAAAAAAGCATTATAATCCATCATGTCAAATGAGTAGTTATCCATGAATGTAGCATTATCCCAGTCAATTATGCGCGGCATATTATCATCCGGATCAATCATCACATTATCGGGCAAATCATTGTGTGAAATCTTATTTTTATATAAAATATCCAACGATTCGCGTAAATATCTATACTGGGATTTTGATAAGGGCTGTTTTGATGTGTGACTAGACTCTAGTGGTACTAAATAACGTTGAAATACTATATTATTTTCGTTTAATAGTAGACCTTTTTGTAAACAAGCTTTGACATCTGCGTTATTTATAATACCTTTTATTTCGCAGGAATCATCTTTAGGAAAGTAATAACGATTAAACCGTTTATTTTCGGGGTCAATTTCCGCCAATTTATTATGTAAAAGTATATTTATATTCATATTCTTATTTAGAATTTTGGCTACATATCCGTTTTCTCTCGAAAATTTGCCACATGAAATAGAATCAACCACACAGCCTGACGCGCCTGTTCCTAAAATATTTCCACCGCGTTTATATGTTTGCTTTTTTGTTTTTGTTTTTATTTTCGTTTTCCTTTTCTTTTTCTTTTTTGTTTTTATTTTCATAGAAAAGAAGGATATTTTATTAAAAAACCGAATGTATCATAAAATAATATAAAGATTTTGTTATTTATATTATTAATTAGGGATGAATAGAGTAGAACAAATGAAAAAAATCCAATATGAGGCATTAGAATTATTTACTAGAAAAAATATTGATTATGGTGATGCGTTTGCTAAATATGGTGTTATCGGGGTATTAATGCGCATAGAAGATAAATTACAACGAACCATGACTATAACAAAAAACGGAGTACATTTAATTAACGATGAGGGTATCCGCGATACCTTAATAGATTTACATAATTATTCAGCAATGGCCTTGATGTTATTAGATGAATAAATTAATTATGGTTTCTGAAATTTTTTAACACACTCCCATATTTTCGCCGACTCTTCCAACGTAAATACTCCGCGCTTATGTGCCAAAAAAACAAATCCAACCAATAAATTTAATGCGGCATTTTCATCATTTACCGGCAGGTCAACCAATTGTTTTAACCAATTGTTTTTCGGGAACAGTATCCGGTTTTACAGGTGATTCGTTAGTTTTACTATCCATTATATATTCATATTTAATAAATGTTTAAATATATTTATTAAATATATATTTTTGTACATATTTACAAATGATTGAAAATGTATTAAAGATGTCGTTGCGTAATAACCTAATATCATGTCATCAAATTATAATTCATTATCCATTAATACCAGTCCCGAATTTACAGTAATGGATACAATGTTTAAAACACATGGTTGGCAACTTATTACAAATGACGACAATTGTATTATATATAGTAAACCGGGCGAAGATACGGAATTTTTTGAAATTAAAAAAGGTATCTCAACCTGTTCGGTTAGTTTTCCTTTGAAGCGGATACCATTTCAATATGTATCTAAATTTACGGATTACTCGTGCGCTTGTAAATATGTGGAAGCCAGGTTTAAAGATTTTGTAGGGTCATATCCTATTATCTAATTAAACCCGAGTTATACCCATAACTACCCCACCCACTCGGTAATGGACGTCTTGGTTTGACTTGTCGCGATTTTTCTTCGGCTTCCTGCTGACCTTTTAAAATATATAAAATAGCCGATTCATTATATATGCTTCTTGCGTAATTTAAACCATTTAATGAATATCTTCTTACAAACGGATTTTTACTTAATGCGATTTTATATAACTCCTGTGTTTGCTCAGACCAAGGCCACATGCCGTATTCTAATAAATATTCAATATCTTTGGGTGACGCATATTTTTGTAGTGTATTCATATCATATACGGCTTTAGGATTGATGGTAAATTGTAACTTTATAAAATCCCGTTTTTCGTCTTCTGTCCAGGTAAACGCTTCATTATAAGGTTTGTTTAATACTGTCACTAATAGTAAACAAAATAGTATAAAACATAAAACCCCCAACCATTTTGACTTCATTAATAAATACCTATATATTATAGTTATTTATTATTTATATTATGTGCTCAAGTTTATTATCCTAAATCAGAGTTCAAGTTGTTATCTTTTACATCAAATGAAAGAGTGTCCGAGTGTAAAGAATTGCCACTTACAAATAATTAATTAATACCACTAGGTGATTTGATGTACCAGGCCGGTGGTGACAAATATACATTAGATGTATTACAACTACTACCCACACTGGTAATACTTGTACCAGCCGACCGGATTCCCGAACCAGTTTGAACCGCAAAAGGAAATGGTTTTTGCGCACCAATAGGGTTTGCGCATCGTTTCTGAATATATGCGGTATGCTGACTTGATGATATTGCTTGTTTTATTTCTTTTGTATAAGGAGCATTTCGAGCCATATCATTATACTTAAACCCGGCGGTGGTAGTCGCGCATAATGTTGGTCCATGATTTACTATATGCCCTATATATTTTGCTTGGTCATTTACATTTAGTTGACACATATTGGCTGTACTCTTTTGGTGAATATACATACCTTGACTCTTGGTATCTGCCTGCCATGTACCACCTACTAATGGTTGAACCCAGTAATTTGGATACTGACCCGTATAAGCCCAACGATATTTTTTTCGCAACATTCCATATGTCGATAATGTAGAAGGTTTTATGTACAAATATTGGTCACCCAGAGCTATCACTCTGTTTACGTTAAATACTGGTTCAGGTGTTGCGTATTTTCCAAATGTACCGCCATTACCATAAGGATGTACACCTCTAAAGGGCGTTCCGTTTCGTGAAAATTTACTTTCTTTACCAATATATCCAACATTACGGTGCCCACCATTTATAGAAAAACCTTCTGCTCCATAATTATGTATTGCCTGATTCAAGTCTGTTGTCGCACGTCCAAATGGACCCTGAGGTAACCAATAACCACCGGGGGGATTTCCGGACCTTTTTGCACCATAATTAATTACCGATTTCTTTTTAAAAGCTACAATAGACATATATAACATATTATAAGAAAATTATATTATTTGATTGATTTACATATAGTTTCTATATATATAATATACATCGATTGTTTATGTCGTCTGATATACAGCGCTTTAATAAATAATACATTTTGGTATCTTTTATAGGTAATAATTCTAATATATGATTTATATTGTTTATATCGTTTAAATCATTAGAATAACTATATATAATGAAACAAGCTAAACTAAAATAACAGGTTTTATAATGAATGGTAGCCGGAATCTCTTTTATTGATTGATGTTCTGGACTCATATAAAAATCATTTGAAGAGAAAGGATATGTAATGTCAATCAATTCATTGTGAATATTATGTAATTGATTGACATGAAGATATATAAATCTTTCGTTATTTATAACAATAACATGTTCCGGCGAATAACCAATAAAAGTCTTGTTACAGGTTTCTATTAAATATTTTAATTGAATAGATAAATAATAAATTAGTCTCATAAATGTATTATAAGACAATTGTCTTTCTTTGGAATATTCTTTCCACGTTTGTATATTGTTTGCATAAAAACTTATTACAGTATAATTATTAGTTATTGTTGGACCTAATATTATTTTTGTTTTGATGATTGATTTTATAAAAGATTCATTTGATTTTTCTAATAAAATACAATACTTATTTTGCTCCCGGACTATTTGATATCCATCGTTCATCTATGTATGATATATATTTTCATATTAAATATATTTTATAGGAAAATAGTTTATTTAATACATATTTTTTATTTTTACAAATTACACAAGTCACCAATGAAAACGTCTTATAATCGCGTAAGACAATATGTATCTTCATATGACCAATCAAGAATAGATGCCGCAATTAAAAAATCAGATTCACGTGTAATATCCCGGGCAATCGCGGATAAAGCACGTGAGGAATCTATTAAAGCCACCACAGAATACAATAAGAGTTTATTGGATCTAGATAAATCACAAATAGATCTAGATAAATCACTAATGGATTGCGAAAAATCACGATTAGCTGCTAAAAAATCACAATTTGATCTAGAACATATGCGATTGTTAACGGCAAAGTCGCAAATGGATAATGAAAAAATCATATTGTTGATCGAATATAAACGGCTTATTGATCTACAAGAACCACAATCTCACGAGTATAAAGAACAATTATTTAAAGAAAATTCAATCATTCAATCTAATGAAGATAAGGATACATATATTAAAGAGCAAATTGAAACAACTAAATTACAAATAGCGGCTAAAAATGTCCAAATTGAAACCGTTCAACTACAAATCGCAGCTGAAAAGGCACAATTTGATATAGATACTAAAAAATATCTAGCCGAAAAAGTCAGATTAGATTATAATAAATCTCGATTTGCATCTGAAAAAACGCAATTTGACACGAATAAATTACAATTGGAACGTGACAAAGCCAAATTTAATACAGATAACGCGAATTATCTAGCAGAAAAAGATCTTCTTGAGATAAATAAATCTCGATTTTCTTCTGAAAAAGCAAAATTTGACACGATTAAATCACAATTTGAATCGGAAAAAGCCAAATTTGATACGGATAACGTAAATTATCTAGCAGAAAAAGACCTTCTTGAGATAAATAAATCACGATTCGCATCTGAAAAAGCGAACTTTGATACAGATAACGCAAATTATCTAGCAGACAAATATATTCTGGATACTAATAAATCACGATTCGCATCCGAAAAAGCGAAATTTGATACAGATACCGTAAATTATCTAGCAGACAAATATATTATTGATACAAATAAGTCACTAGTTACTGATGAATTGGCGACCAATAATATAATACATGATAAAGTGGAGCAATCAGACGCGTTAATTGATGTTCAGCGTTTTAATATTATTAAAATTATTCAATTACTTAGTGTTGAGACACGTAAAATAGTCGATAATTTATATTTTAATAAAAATGTAATAAGTATTACTAATATATATCAGAAAACATATAACAATAATAAATACGCATCTGGTTTTGGCGATTTTATTCGAGGGTGTTATTTTATGTTAGATTTTTGTGAGACATTTCATTTTCAACCGAAGATTGTTATCAATCATCCCCTTAATGCGTTTCTTGAAAACCATTCTACCACAAATAATTATGATATATTGAAAACGGTTAGTATGTTTGAAGACAACAATTGTAATAAACATATATTAAATGATGAAAATGTTATTATTAATACGATTCGAAAAAATGAAACCATAACCAAGTTTATAAATTATTTGGATACATCGCCTATTGATAATCGTAATATAAATATTTATAATATAGTATTCCCTTATTTAGATGTTTCGTCGGAACATCAACATATCATGCGCAACATATTAAAACCAAGCCAAGAAATGAACAAATATATTATGTATACTTTGGCAAATTTGGAATTAACCGAAAAAAACTATATTATTATACATATTCGGTCAGGAGATAATTACTTACATTGTACGGATACCCAATTTAACTCAACATATCTTACTGATATTACAAACAATATTATCGTATTACTTGATAAACATCCAAATGCTTATTTTTTACTCATTGCGGACAATAAATTTATCAAACTTTATTTTTTTAGTAAAAAATTACATCGTCTTTATATTATGTTTAATGAAATTGGGCACTTGGGTGAAAATACGCAGTTAGATCGTAATCAGATAAAAAATACCATGCTTGATTTTTATTTATTTGCGTATTCTTCTATAATTTATGCGTTTTCATCATATGACCATGGGTCCGGATTTAGCTGGTGGTGTGCAAAAACATATAATGTCCCATATAGTTGTAAAATTATTAAACCATAATTATTTGTTCTCTAAAATATCTACACGTCTTTTTAGTCGCTGGATTTCCTTTATTAATATACCTATTAGAACTATATAATTTACAGTTTGATTAGTCGGTCCGTCTTTTATACCATTGACCATAAATGGATATTCCTCTTGTAATTCGTGCGCTATTAAACCTATATCCTTCCTATTGGAAAGCATATTGTAATATGAAACGGGTCTTAATTTATCGACTGTATATAAATCATCCAAGTTTTGTACGTCTTTTTTAATACGATAATCTGATGGGTTTGAGAATGTACCATTTACAGTTAAATCACCATACACCGTAACAAGACTACTAGTAATGGTGCCACTAATGTTTAACGCTGTATTTCCTATATTACCTAATACTGACTCTACAAATATTGTGTGCTGGGAGGCGCAATAATATGTATTGCTGTTATCAGAGTTTGTACCTATAGTACAACACGGAACATTGCCCTGAGGCCCCGATCCTATACCTAAAAATAGTTTGTTAGGGAATGAACCACCGGTACCTGAAAATAGCATGGTATTACCTGTTGTCCCTGGTATTACTAAACTCGTAAAGGATCCTGTATTACCAGTAAAGTAACCATCTATTGCCAGAGTATTGGTAGCACCACTAATAGTTTGTCTTGCTGAATCAGGATTAAGAAGAACCGCATTTGTTACAACGGCAACTCCTGTAGGTCCTATTGGTCCAGTATATCCGATCGGTCCAGTTGGTCCGGTATTTCCTGTAGCCCCTGTATTTGCGGCGTTCCCGGCAAGACCGGTTGGTCCAGTATTTCCTAATAATCCGGTGGGTCCAGTATTTCCAATTGGACCAGTATTTCCGATTGGTCCAGTATTTCCGGTAGCACCGGTATTTGTTGCGCTACCAGCAAAACCGGTGGGCCCAGTATTTCCTAGTAATCCAGTGGGCCCAGTATTTCCTAGCAATCCGGTGGGTCCAGTATTTCCAGTTGGTCCAGTATTTCCGGTTGGTCCAGTATTTCCGGTAGCTCCTGTATTTGTTGCGCTACCAGCAAGACCGGTCGGTCCAGTATTTCCGGTTGGTCCAGTATCTCCTAGTAATCCGGTGGGACCAGTATTTCCCATTGGTCCAGTATTTCCGGTTGGTCCAGTATTTCCTAGTAATCCGGTGGGTCCAGTATTTCCGGTGGGTCCAGTATTTCCAGTTGGTCCAGTATTTCCGGTAGCTCCGGTATTTGTTGCGCTACCAGCAAGACCTGTTGGTCCAGTATTTCCAGTTGGTCCAGTATTTCCGAGTAATCCGGTGGGTCCAGTATTTCCGGTTGGTCCAGTATTTCCAGTTGGTCCAGTATTTCCTGTATCTCCGGTGGGCCCAGTATTTCCGGTGGGTCCAGTATTTCCGGTTGGTCCAGTATTTCCGGTAGCTCCGGTATTTGTTGCGCTACCAGCAAGACCTGTTGGTCCAGTATTTCCAGTTGGTCCGGTTGGTCCAGTATTTCCGGTTGGTCCAGTATTTCCGGTTGGTCCAATATTTCCGGTTGGTCCAGTATTTCCTGTAGCTCCGGTATTTGTAGCGTTTCCATCAAGACCGTTTGGTCCAGTATAACCGGTTGGTCCAGTTGGCCCGGTATTTCCGGTTGGTCCAGTTGGACCGGTATTTCCGGTTGGTCCAGTATTTCCTGTTGCTCCGGTATTTACTGCGGTTCCATTAGGACCTATAGGACCAATAGCACCAGTAGGACCAGTAGGACCTGTACTTCCTGTTTCGCCCCCGGGGGCTTGCCAACTTGGTCCAATAATATTATTATTATAGGTTAATACATAACCAGGGTTTGCTCCAATAGTTGGGATAAAACGGGTTTCATTACTAGTAGCTTGATATACAATATTATTTCTATCGCCTCCAATAATATTAGCCGCTATCCCTCCCGGAGCATATACAATAGGATAGGCGCCGTACTTGTTTCCTCCTAATACTATTTGGTTAGTTCCGGTTATGCCTGCTCCATAACCTATTGCCGTTGAATAATTATATTTTTGTGGCGCATCTACTATGTTTGTGTTTGCACCTAAAAAAGTATTAAAATAACCATCATACATATTATATCCGGCATTATATCCCACAGCAGTATTAACTCCACCAATAACATTATTTAGTAATGAATGATTACCTACGGCTGTGTTTTGGTCACCATTGTTGTTAAACATGGAATTCAAGCCAAAAGCCACATTACTTGAGCCATTTGCGTTATTTAATAAAGCATAACTACCAACAGCAGTATTATTTTCAGATGAGCTACTACTATATAAAGCTTGTACACCTATTGCAACATTTCTATTTCCTACACTATTATTAATTATACCCTCTAATGCGCTAGACCCAACCGCAGTATTCAAATTACCATTAACGTTATTACATAAAGATCCAGCACCTACTGCTGTATTATTTACTCCGGTTTGGTTATAAAACATGGCGTTTGAGCCTACTCCAGTATTATTAGATGCTGTTGTCTGCTTATTTGCCGTAGAAGATCCAAAAGCACTATTGTTATTTCCGGTATTATTTTGAAGACTTCCTGTACCATATATAGTATTGTTTATGTTTGACATATATAATACTAAAGGGTAAAAAAAATGTAATCAAATTCAATAAATATGTAAAAATTTTTCTAAAACATTAAATAAAATATCTACTCTACAATTTCACCATCTTCCAGTTCGTTTTCGGATGTAACTAAAGAATGCTTTTTTGGAATAAGCTTTCTTCTTTTTGGAAGAACTGCGTTTTGATAGTCCAAAATTGGCACTGATGAATTATAATTTATCTCCTTTATTTTATCAGATTTTTTTATATATTCATCGGCGGGGTTATTGACTTTTTGTGTAAAAAGTGGGTCTTTACGAAGCGGGTTATATGCGAATACTTTCCAAAACCATGGATCATCATATATTATTTTTATATCTTTACCTTCATTCAATAGTTTTAATGCGCTAATAGCATTTTCGGTATCGAACCATTGTTCAAAATGGATGAATACTCTGTTCACCCGTTTGCCTTTTTCGGAAATTTTATTCACAATATCAATACGACCTATATGTCCGAGTTTTAGAGCATAAAACACACCACGAATTTGTTTTTCTCCTATGTTACTGAACACACGAGGAATACAGAGGGTTATTTTGTTTGTATATGGATTAAAATTTGTCATTTCTTTAAGCGTAATGTTATTATTGCGTTTGTGCTTTTTACATTATTGATTATAAATAATTCATTTTTTTATTGATAAAAATATGTACATTATTTAGTGGTTATAATTATAATTAATTTACGGGTATATATATATGTGGGGTCAATCATTCGATAAATCTCGTTCACTCGCACAAGAAGAATATAAACAAAGGTTTGGTCTAAGAGAACCTAAAGTATCTAAACCAGTAGTACCTCGTCCTTATTATCATGATGAAGAACAATATGAAAGTATAAACCCTGATGAAACAACCGCTCTATCAAATATGTTTGAGAATATGCTTACACTTAATCCAGCTCAGAATACTTATACCCAGGATGAACACGAAGCGGCACTCGCATTACTAAACATAAATACGGAACAAATTTCTGCAAAACCTAGCATAAATGTAGAGAGTTTATTGAATCGGTTATTTATACTTGTTATCAGATTACCTATTGAATCAGCCAGATTGTTTGACCAAACGGTTACATCCGAAAATATGAACATTATTACAAATAACATTTTGAATATGATAAAACAAATTTTATTACTTATAAAAATTATCATAACAATACCATCACAAATTGGTAAAACAACCAAACAAATATATTCACAATTCAAATACATGAGCATAGGTATGTTGATATTAATCATTATAACAATCATGTTATATCAAACACCCTCTACGCAACCCTTTATGATATTTATTTTCAGTAT
>Ga0209084_1003976_pt1 | contig 10579 bp, 3 predicted proteins | sample C_130820_MF_Meta_FD_187309 | JGI IMG/M metagenome (GOLD analysis project Ga0209084, IMG submission 187309) | Freshwater microbial communities from Lake Croche, Canada to study carbon cycling - C_130820_MF_MetaG (SPAdes) (version 2) | ecosystem: Environmental > Aquatic > Freshwater > Lake | place... | reverse complement strand
GTGCATAGAGAGCACGTGTCCCGGCCCCGCAAGCCAAGGCCCAAGCCACACAAATACAACACTCAAAAGCATTGCTGATCAACTGCAGGGGCTTAACTTGGGTGGATTGCCTCTCCTCCCCAGCGGGGAGGAGAGGGGGAGCGAACAGCCACATTGGGTTTCGTCGCTTCGGCTAGCCTTCTACTGGCCTAGCACCTGTGGGTAGGCCTGCACCACTTTGGAACGGCGCCGTCGCCGCGACGGCTTTCGGGGTTTGGGCACAGCAGCCTTCTGGGAAATTCGCTGTTCGGGGCCACCGCTACCTATCTCTGCCGCCTTTTGCCAAAGGACAGGTCCCGGTGGTGCCTTGGCCGACGCGACGAAATCCAGCGTGGCTGTTGGCTCCCCCTCTCCTCCCCGCCGGGGAGGAGAGGGGTTGGGGGAGAGAGTTTGGCATACGCCAAACCCGCGGGGGCGCGAACAGCCGCATTGGGGTTCGTCGCTTCGGCTAATGTACCACCGGCCACCACCGCCGCACGGGCTACCGGCCAGGCGCAGTCCGCTGTGGTGGCTCGTTCGTTCAAATTTTAGAAACGCTTACAAAAGTCACTTCAGAGTAATGTATGTTCAGCGGTTGATTTTTAGCGATAACTTGGGCAAGGGTTAGTCCGCTCTCCGTGAGGCAGTCTTGGTACGCCCCCCCTTAATTCATTCAGGGAGACTATTCGATGAAAAATCTGCACAAGAGGGTTCGACTCGCGGCGGCATGGGTTTGGCGCACTTTGCGCTTGGCGCTGTCGCCCTTCTTTTGGCTTTTACGCCAGTTGGTGGGCAGTCCCAACTGGCAGGCACCGGGCTGGATGCGTTGGACAAGCGAACGGTGCTCGCCGTTGGTGCGCAAGACACAAGACCAGGCGGCGTGGGTGGCATTGGCGGTCGCGTTGGCGCTGGGTGGTGCCTGGGGCGCATTGCACGGTCCTCAAGGCGGCTGGAAAAACTGGTGGAGCTTGCAGGCCTTTCATGGGGCCACGGAAGATGCGCCGCAGATAAGCACCGCAGGCATCAGCGTATCTGGTCCTGAGCGTACTCCTTATGAGGGTGATGCCAAGCCTCGCCCCGTTGTGCTGAGTTTTTCTGCATCGGCGGCACCCTTAGCGCGTGTAGGCAAGGAAGCGGTGGATGTGTCGCTGTCACCCGCCCTCGCAGGAAAATGGACATGGGTCACGGTCAACCGTTTGGAGTTCTTACCCGATCAGGACTGGCCGATTGGTGAAAATTACACAGTCAGCTTGGGTGCCAAGGCGCTGGCGCCACATGTGTCGGCTGACCGCGAGCTTAGCTTCCGCTCACCTGTTTTTGAATTGGAATTCAAGAACGCCACTTTCTACCAAGACCCAGTCCAAGTCACGTTGCGCAAAGCGGTGTTTGATGTGGGCTTCTCGCACCCAGTCAACCCGGAGGCTTTTGAGAAGCGCTTGCGGCTGGAGGCCGATGGCGCTGGGTCCGACGTGTTTCCAAAATCGGGCAATGGGCTCAAGTTCACGGTGACGTATGACAAGCTGCGCTTGAATGCAACGGTGCACTCCGAGTCCTTGCCGATTCCACGGGTTTCGGCCAGTATGGCCCTGCGCATCGCGACGGGAGTGGTTGCGCAGCGCGGCGGCAATGAGACAGCAAATGAGGCTGTCAAGGCGCTGGCTATCCCCGGCCTGTTTAGCTTGGACATTGCTGAACTCAAACAATTGATCGTAACGGCCGATAGCGGCGAGCCCGAAAACGTGCTGCAGATCACAGCCGGCATGGCGGTGCACGAGAAAGAAATGGCGCGTGGCGTTAGCGTGTGGCTGCTGCCGCAGAAGAACGCCGCCAATGGCAACGGAGACGAAACCTATGCCTGGAGCGACCCGGAAGAGGTAACCGAAGCCGTGCTCAAGCAGGCCAAAAAAGTGGTGTTGAATGCCCTGCCCACAGAGCGTGAAATCAACGAAACCCACGCATACCAGTTTGCGGTCGACCCTGGCCGCTACCTGCTGGTGCGCATCCAAAAGGGATTGAAGTCCGTTGGCGGCTACCAGTTAGGTGCGCAGCGGGACGAGATTATTCGCGTCAAACGATCAGCTCCCGAATTAGCGATCATGAGCACGGGCTCCCTCTTGGCCTTGTCTGGCGACAAAAAGCTGCCCATCATCGTGCGTGACTTGCCAGGCGTTAAGTTGGAGATTGGGCGGCTCTTGCCTCAGCAGCTACAACACCTGATTACCCAAGCGCAGGGAGATATGACGAAGCCTGAGTTCTATGCCGGCATCACACCCGACAACCTGACCGAACGTTTTGAAAAGAGGCTTACCTACAACCAGCGACCTGGCAAGACCCATTACGAGGCCATCGATTTCTCGGACTACCTGAAGGCCGACACCTCGGACCGCCGAGGCGTATTCGTGGTCACCGTGCAAGGCTTTGACCCCAAGGCCGGGACCGTGGCTGACGCGGACCTGGAGTCAGAAAGTCAACGCCACGCGGACCAGGAAGCTTACGAGGGCGAAGGCGAGCAAGACACTGGCGAGTTGGTCTCGCCGTCGCAAATGCTAGACCGCCGCCTGGTTATCGTGACCGACCTAGGCCTGGTCTCCAAACTTGCTGTGGACGGCACGCGCGACGTCTTCGTGCAGTCCATCGCCAATGGCCAACCGGTAGCCGGTGCTGCAGTGGAAATTTGGGCGCGCAACGGCAGCGTGTTGTCGACCCAGATGACCGATACCACGGGCCGTACCAGACTGCCCAGCACGGCGGGCCTGGCGCGTGAAAAGGCGCCGGTCGTGCTGGTGGTCAAGAAGGCAGGCGACCTGAGCTTTCTGCCGTTAAACCGCGCGGACCGCAACCTGGACCTCTCGCGTTTTGATGTCGGTGGCGTGCGTTTTGCCGGTCTGCCCAACCAGATCCAGGCCTACCTTTTCTCAGACCGTGGCATTTACCGGCCTGGCGACACCATGAATATCGGCATCGTTGCCAAGTCCACCAACTGGGCCCAAAAACTCGACGATTTGCCGGTCGAGGTGGAGGTGATAGACGCCCGTGGCCTGACCGTACGGCGTGACAAGCTCAAGCTGGGCGCCAGCGGCATGGCCGAGTTCTCTCATACCACCCAAGATGTGTCGCCAACCGGCAACTACACCATCAACCTGAACCTAGCGCGTGACTCTGGCTCGGCCAACCCCGGCGCGCCCGAATCACCCGCGCAGCGCTTGGGCACAGTCATTGTCAAGGTGCAAGAGTTCATGCCTGACCGCATGAAAGTCTCTGCCAAGCTGTCAACTGAAGTAGCCGAGGGTTGGATAGCACCTAAGGATTTAAAGACGCGCGTCAGTGTGCAAAACCTGTTTGGTACACCCGCACCCAACCGGCGTGTGGATGCCGCGCTGACGCTCGCGCCGGCTTTCCCGGCTTTTCGCAGCCATCCGGACTACAGCTTTTTCGACCCCAGTCGCGCCAAGGAAATCTTCCGTGCCGACCTGGAAAGACGCACGTCTGACGACCAAGGTAACGCCGAGTTTGACCTGGGCTTGCAGCGCTACGCCCAGGCCACCTACCAATTGCACGTGCTGGTCAAGGCCTTTGAGCCCGAAGGGGGGCGCAGCGTGGCTGCCGAGGCAACGGCGCTGGTGTCAGACCGCCCTTACTTGGTAGGCAGCAAGGCCGATGGCGACGTAGGCTACATCACACGCAACGGTGTACGCAACGTCAACTTTATCGCCATTGACCCCAGTGCCAAGAAGAAGGCCGTGGGCGACCTTCGCCTAGCGCGAATTGAGCGCAAGGTGGTTTCGGTGCTGGTTAAGCAGCACAATGGCCTGTTCAAGTACGAATCGCGCGCCAAGGAAAGTGTGCTCAAAGAAGAGCCCTTCGCCATTGCCGCCAACGGGAGCAATGTGATGCTGGCCACCCAAACGCCTGGCAACTTTGCCTACGCTGTACGCGATGCCACCGGCCTGGAGTTGGCGCGTGTGGTCTACAGCGTGGCGGGTACGGGCAACGTGTCGCGCTCGCTAGACCGCAACGCCGAGTTGCAAATGACGCTCAACAAAAAGGACTACGAGCCCGGCGACGAGATCGAGATCAGTATCCGCGCGCCGTATGCTGGCGCGGGCCTCATCACCATTGAGCGTGACAAGGTGTTTACCCACAAGTGGTTCATGGCCAAGGACACGGCCACGGTGCAAAAAATTACCTTGCCCAAAGATTTCGAGGGCAATGGATACGTCTCAGTGCAGTTCGCCCGCGATCTGGGATCGAACGAAATCTATATGAGCCCCATGAGCTATGGTGTCATGCCCTTCGCCACCAGCCTGGCCAAGCGCACCAACCCGATGACGCTACAGGTGCCTGAGCTGATCAAACCAGGGCAGACCGCGAAGTTCAAGCTCGAATCCAAGGTGCACAGTCGCGCGATGCTGTTTGCGGTGGACGAGGGCATCTTGCAGGTGGCGCGTTACCAAGCCCCCGATCCACTGAAGTTTTTCTTCCAGAAGCGGGCGCTGGAGGTCAGCACCCAGCAGACGCTGGACTTGGTATTGCCAGAGTTCAAGAAGCTGATGCAGGCCGCGCCCGGCGGCGATGGTGAAGGCCAAACCGGCAAACACCTGAACCCCTTCAAGCGCCGCACCGACAAACCGGTGGTGTTCTGGTCCGGCGTGGTGGACATCAATGGCAGCCGCGAGTTCAGCTACACCGTACCCGAAAGTTTTAACGGCAGCCTGCGGGTGATGGCGGTCACCATCAATGACGACACTGTGTCGGCTGCCACCAAACAAACGGTAGTGCGCGGTGACATTGTGTTGCTGCCCAATGTGCCGGTGGCCATCACGCCTGGCGACGAGGTTGAAATCGGCGTGGGTGTGGCCAACAACACACGAGGCTCGGGCAAGGACGCCGCGCTTGCCCTGACCCTGACCGTGTCCCCAGGCCTGGAAGTTGTGGGGCCACCAACCCAGCAACTTAAGGTGAGCGAACGCTCGGAGGTGGCTACTAAGTTCCGTGTGCGTGCCAGGCCCGGCGCGCAAGCAGTGCTGGGTTCGGCCAGTGTCGTCTTCACCGCACAAGTAGGCGAGGCCAAGGCCCGCTTGTCCACCGATGTGAGCGTGCGCCCGGCAGCTGCCTTCGTCACCCTCGTGCAGACCGGGCTGTTCCGCAGCGAGGCAGAAATCAAGTCGCAGGCCGATATGTATCCCAACTTCAAACGCAGCGAGGTCGCGCTCTCGTCCTCGCCTTGGGCTTTCTCGACCGGCTTGATGCAGTACCTGGAGGTCTATCCCTATGGTTGCACCGAGCAGATTACTAGCCAAATTTTCCCGGCCATTGTGCTGGCGGCGCAACCCGGCGTGGCCGAGCAGTTGCAAAAGATGAACCAGCAAGGCGCCAAGGCGCCGGACCCCAAAAAATCGTTCGAGCGATACCTGGCCCAGGTTCGTGCGCGGCAAACGGCCGATGGTGGTTTTGCCATGTGGCCAGGTGGGCCGTCGGACCTGTTTGCCACCACCTATGTGGTCAACCTGCTGGTGGAGGCCAAGGACCGGAAGTTTGCCGTGCCCAACGACATGCTGCAGCGGGCCAACGTCAATCTACAGACCCGCGTTGCCGAAGTCAACAAGCGCTACGACTACACCTGGCGCATCCAAGCCCAGGCCGCCTATTTGTTGACACGCCAGGGCGTGGTGACGACGGCGGCGCTGACCAATCTCAGCGAGGGCCTTCGGCAGATGATGGCTAGCGCTAGCAATGATAAACAGCGGGAGTTGTTGCGCCGCGACCTAGGCGCGGTTTACCTGGCGGCTGGCTTCCAGATGCTGAAGCAGGAAAAGATGGCGCAAGAGTTGCTGCAACCGGCACTTAACGAATTGCTGGGCAATACCGACCCTTGGAAGGAGTGGTACTGGCGCTATTACTACGACCCGCTGGTGCACCAGTCCACGACTTTGCAGTTGCTGGCACAGCACTTTCCAGCGCAGATTAAGGTGCTGCCCATGGACTACTGGAGCCGCATGGCCACCGCCATTCGTGACAATTACTATCAGAGCCTGTCTGCGGCCCGCATGCTACTGGCCATTGACGCCTATGCCAAACTAGCTGCCCAGTCGGCTGCGGGTAAGGTAGCCATCAGTGCGGTGAATGCGGCCGGCGTGACCAAGGCTCTGGAGTTGCCTCAGCAACTGGCGCTGGCCAAGCTGGCCGTGCCGCTGGACAGCACTAAGCTGGTGATGAACAACGGTGGGGAATTGCCCTTGTTCTACGGCTGGGCGGAGTCTGGCTTTGAGCGCACTGTACCTAGAGAGGCCGTCAACAAGGGCTTGGAAATCATCCATGAATTTTTGGATGCCAAGGGTACTGTGGTCACAGAAGCCGCTGTTGGCGATGAGCTGACGGTGCGGGTGCGCGTGCGCTCCACCGAGCGAAGCGATGTGCCGCAAGTGGCGCTGGTGGACATACTTCCAGGTGGCTTGGAGCCGGTGCTGTCAGAGGCGTCGGACGACGACGCCCCGGATCTGCCCATTTGGCGTCGCCGCCTGGGCGGCAAGAGTAGCTGGAACATCGAATATGCCGACATTCGTGAAGACCGCGTTGTGTTTTATGGCGGTGTGGAAAGCCGGTTGACCGAGGTGACCTACAAAGTGCGTGCGACCAACATCGGTGAATTCATCGTGCCCGCTGCCTATGCAGAAGCCATGTATGAACGCCGCATCTTTGGTCGCTCGGCTGGCGGCAAATTTGTGGTCAAGTCGGCGGGCAAGTGATGGGTGGCTTGCGCCCGGCGCGGTATTCGTGGGCCACCGTGCGCACGTTGCAGTTTTCGTGGTTTGGTCGGCCTGCCAAGCTAGGCCTACTATGGACGCTAGTCTTTTCGGTGGTACTGCTACTGCCACGCTTTGCTCCGAAGGCGCCGCTTTCCGGCTTGGCACCCTCGTCGCGCAGCATCACGGCCGCAGGCGGTGAATTGCTGCGGCTGACGCTGGCCCCCGACGAGCAATACCGCCTATGGACACCACTGGACGACATCGCCCCACCCATGCGCGAGGCCGTGCTGCTGTACGAGGACCGCTGGTTCTACTGGCATATCGGCGTCAACCCCTGGGCCTTGGTGCGCGCCGCAGGGTTCACCGCGATGGGCGAGCGTCGCATGGGCGGCTCCACCATCACCATGCAGTTGGCCCGACGCGCCTACGGCATCGACAGCCGCGACTTGATCGGCAAGCTGCACCAGATGGCCGCCGCCTTGTGGCTAGAGTGGCGCTACAGCAAGCACGATATTCTGGAGGCCTACCTCAACCTGGCGCCCTTTGGCGGCAATATTGAGGGCGTGGGCGCGGCCAGTCTGGTGTATCTGCGCAAGCCCGCAGGTATGTTGACTGTCGCAGAGGCCTTGACCTTGGCCGTTATCCCGCAGAATCCACGCAAGCGCCTAGGCGAGTTTGCCGATGCCAGCGCATCGGCGCCCTTGCGAGCCGCACGCCAGCGCTTGGCGCAGCGTTGGGTCGCCAGACATCCGTCCAACGCACATCTGCTTGAGCCTAATGCCTTGCAGACACCTTTCAAAACGCGCGCTAGCCTGCCGTTCCACGCCCCCCACTTGGTGGACGTTTTGCTTCGCCACAGTGGCGAGCGCGAACTTGTCGCCAGCGTTGACCTGCCTACGCAAAAGGTGCTGGAACGGGTGCTGGGCGAATACGTCAAGTCGCGGAACGATGTGGGCATTTACAACGCCTGCGCGCTGCTAGTGGATACATCCACCATGCAGGTCAAGGCGCTGGTGGGCTCGGCCAACTACCGCGACGAGGCCATTGCTGGTCAAGTCAATTGCGCGCTGGGCAGGCGCTCACCCGGCTCCACGTTGAAGCCCTTCATCTACGGCCTGGCGCTGGACCAAGGGCAGATCCATTCGGCATCCATCCTCAAAGACGCGCCTAGCAGCTATGGTGGTTTCTCGCCAGAGAACTTTGATGGCCGTTTTGCCGGACCACTGCCCGCGCACGACGCATTGATTCGCAGCCGTAACCTGCCGGCAGTGGACTTGGCCTCGCGCCTAGCCCGCCCCAATTTGTACGACTTTTTAAAACTCGGCGGCGTGCAAAAGCTAGCCTCTGAGTCACACTACGGCCTAGCGTTGGCCCTCGGTGGTGTGGAACTAACGCCTGAAGAGCTGGTGCAGTTTTACGCCATGCTGGCCAACCAGGGCCAGTGGCAGGAATTGCAGTATTTGGTCAAGGCCACGCAGGCCAGACCCGCGCAGCCACAGCTGACGTTGCTCAGCGCTGCCGCTTCTTACATCACGCTGGACATGCTGCGCCAATCACCCCGGCCCGACACCTTCGCACCGGCACGCCCGGCCGTGGCCTGGAAGACGGGGACGTCGTGGGGCTTTCGCGATGCCTGGACTGCGGGTGTGTTCGGGCGTTACGCACTGGTGGTGTGGGTGGGCAATTTTGACGGTTCCAGCAACCCCGCGTTAATCGGGATGGAGGCTGCCGCTCCTCTGTTCCTGCGCATCGTCGATGCCCTACGGGCAGAGCGGCTAGCCCCTGCGGAAAGGGTCTTTAGCCAGCCTTCGGATTTGCAAAAAATTGAGATCTGCGCCGCCAGCGGCGATTTACCCAACGATGCTTGCAAGGTGCGCCACTCAGCCTGGTTTATCGCCGGAAAATCCCCCATCCGCCAAAGCACTTTGCACCGCACGGTGCTTGTTGACAGCCGCAGCGGCAAGCTGGCGTGCGTGCCGGGTCCGCATACGCGGGAAGAGACGTTTGAGTACTGGCCGTCCGACATGCTGGCATTGTTCAAGCGCGCCGGTTTGCCTTTGCGTCTGCCGCCCGCAGGGGAATGCGCCAATGCCGCCGTAGCAGATGGTGCGCCACATATCGTGCTACCGCTGCGTGGCGTCACCCACATGCAGCGTCTCAACCAGTCGCAGGCTATCCAACTGCGCGCCGAGGCGGGCAACAGCACGGTGTTGCACTGGTTTGCCCAGGACACACTGCTGGGCCAAAGTCGCCCTGGCGAAACCCTGGCCTGGACTCCCCCGCAGGCAGGCCGGTATACCCTGCGCGTGGTGGATACACAGGGTCGGTCTGAAACGCGGGAGTTGGCGGTGGAGTTGGTGCAATAAGCGAAATTTGTTGCGGTTCATTCGGCCATTAACCTTTGGAACCTGAAGCGTGCTTGACACGGGGATCCCGGAAGTAGGCCACCGCAGTGCGGTTGTTGTTGCTTCTGCGTTGGAGCCTAAACTTTGATACCAAACTTTGGAGCCTCGCCCATGCCCCGCTTCGCCGCCAACCTCAGCCTGCAATACAACGAATTCCCCTTTCTGGAGCGCTTCGCCGCAGCCGCGCAAGACGGCTTTGATGCAGTGGAATACCTGTTTCCCTACGCCTTTGACGCGGCGGCACTGGCTGCGAAATTGCAGGCGCACGGCTTGCGCCAGGTGCTGTTCAACGCGCCACCGGGTGGCAGTGACCTGCCCGCCATGGCCGGAGCCTGGGAGCGCGGCACGGCGTGCTTGCCTGGGCGTGAGGCTGAATTTCGTGCAGGCATCACGCAGGCGCTGCACTACGCCCAGGCTTTGCAGTGTCCGCGCGTGCATGTGATGGCCGGGCTGGCGCCGGTCGGCGTAGAGCGTGCGCTCTTGCAAGCCACTTATGAGGCTAACTTGCGCTGGGCCGCCGCGCAGGCCGCGCCGCTGGGCGTGACGCTGCTGATCGAAGCCATCAACGGACGCGACATGCCGGGCTACTTTTTGCAGCGCCAGGCCGACGCGCACGCCACGGTGCAGGCGGTGGGGTCTGCGCACTTGCAGGTGCTGATGGACCTGTACCACTGCCAGATCATGGAAGGCGACCTGAGCGCCAAGCTGCGCCAGTACCTTGCGCCGCAAGACGGGCAAGCCAGCTGCGTGGGCCACATCCAAATTGCCGGCGTGCCCCAGCGCCATGAGCCCGACGTGGGCGAGGTGAACTACGCGCACCTGTTTGCGCTGATCGATAGCCTGGGCTACCCCGGCTGGATAGGCTGCGAATACCGGCCCGCGCGCGGCACAGCGCCGGGGGCCACGCACGACGGTCTGGGCTGGCGGGACCGTGCTCTGGCCGCCAGCACGGCGCCCGCCGCGAGTGCTTAGTGGCCTGGGCGCGCTAGCAGCCCAGCAAGTCGGCCAGCACCAGCAGGTCGCGCGCGTGCAGGTCGTTGGCGGGATGGGGCTGCACGTCCTTGGGGTGCTTGGCGCCCAGCTCCAAGGGCCGCTCGATGTAGGCGGTGCGCAGTCCGCAGGCGCGCGCGCTGGCCAGGTCATCGTGGTGCGTGGCCACCAGCAGCACCTGCGCGGGCGCCACGTCAAACACCCGCGCCACGCCGCCATAGGTGCGTGGGTCGGGTTTGTAGGCCTGAAAGGTCTCGGCGCTCAAAATGCAGTCCCAGGGCAGCGCCGCTTGTTTGGACAGGCGGGTGAGCAAATTCAGGTTGCCATTGGACAAGGTGCACAGAATGTATTTGTGCTTGAGCCGGGTCAGTCCGGCCACCACGTCGGGCCAAGCGGCCAGCCGGTGCCACACCAAGTTGA
>Ga0209084_1003973_pt1 | contig 10586 bp, 13 predicted proteins | sample C_130820_MF_Meta_FD_187309 | JGI IMG/M metagenome (GOLD analysis project Ga0209084, IMG submission 187309) | Freshwater microbial communities from Lake Croche, Canada to study carbon cycling - C_130820_MF_MetaG (SPAdes) (version 2) | ecosystem: Environmental > Aquatic > Freshwater > Lake... | reverse complement strand
GACTATGGATAGTTGGTGGTAATTAACGGAGAGCGAGTTAGATGAACCGCCCATTTGACCAGACATAGCGAGGACTGTTGCACCGGTGTTACTTAAAACAAGAATGGTGTTGTAAGAGTATGTTCCCCTAGTGCTTGCGGTAGTAATAGATTGCCCGACAGTTTGGACACCACCGCCAGAAACAATTGTGGCCAAGCCAGTTTGTACGGCCATGGAATAGTTGATTGCGGCGTTGGCACTTCCACCAGCCGTTCCCACTGCCACGTTGGTAAAGGTCACTAAATACGTAGTGAAACCAGAAAGTGTAAATGTAGAACCAAGAGCGACTGCACTGGCGCTAATTAGACTCGATGCAGTAGTGCTATAGAAGGTTTGCGCCGTATTGATGATGCCCTTACCGTTAGCCAATTCATAGGCCGTCCTAACCGAGTTAGGAGTGGCTGCGGTGGTCGTAGAGGTGCTAGAGGTTGAGTCAGTTAGTTGAACTGCACCTTTGACCGTGGTAGTGGCATCGGCAATTGCGATGGTCCGGTCTGCGCTTAGATCGCCACCGCCAGAAAGCGGTGCGGTAGTCGAAATCGTAATGGCGCTATTTGCCTTGACTGAGACTTGACCGAAAGCAGCCGCATCCGTTGAGACTGTGCCGTTGGACAGGTTCGTAATCTTGTTTGAGCCAGCAGACAGGTTAGCCGTAGGTGCGCCCCAGGCACTTAGCGACACGCTGGAGTAATCAACTAAGTGGTCTGCGCCATTTGTCCCGACCATGTACCACTGCGAACCGTTGTAGTTCACGAACGAGTATGCGCCACCACTCGAAACGGTGTAGGAGGTCACACCCGTTCCCGAACCGAGGGGAACCATCGAAGGGGTGAAACTTAGAGCTACTGACACCGATGACTTATTGATGACTGTCCAGGTGGAACCGTCAATCGGGCTGGATGGAGCAGTCAGCGTTTGACTAGCCGTAGACCCCGAGAAGATTGTGGTCTCGTTGCGCGTGACGGTAGCCGAGGCGCTGCGAAGCGATAAGTGCGATGAGATGGTCGTAGTCCAAGTACCAGGTGTTCCGGCAGTCGTGCAGACCCAGATAGTGCCACTTTGGTCGACGACAAAGTCACCCTTAGCAAAGGTCCCAGAAGCAGGTGCGCTATTTGCCGTTCCGCCTACATAGCGAGTTGCCGTTGTAGCACCCGTGAGACCGCTAGGAACTAGATCGCTACCGGTTAGTTCACCCGTGAACGTGGCCGAGGTCCCGTTTAAGGCCCCAGTTAAAGTTCCGCCGGTCAGGGGAAGTCGGTTGACCGCCAGAGTCGGATTCGGATAGGTTCCGGTTAGGTCGCCACCGGCTGAGCCCGATGGAGGAAGCGTCGAGGGAGTTCCTGAGAGCTGCGAGTAAGGGACCGTTCCGACCTTGACCGTAGGGGCGGTGTCGGTTCCGGCGACCGTGATAGTTCCATCCGCTGCGGTGACGGAGGCTACCTTGCTATTTGCCGCCGAGAGGGCGCTAGAAGCCGTTGTAGAGGCCGTAGTAGCCGTGGCTTGGAGATTGACCCAGTCGGTTGCCGTATCCGTAGGGAAGGCGTTTAACTTTGCGGCCGAACCGGCGACGTGAGCGACTGCCGTAGTCCCATCGAAGCCTCGAGTGGCAAAGGTGATGACACCGGTGGAGGGATTGAGTGAGGTGCACTTGACGGTCTCTTCGGTTGCCAGGCCGTAGTCCAACTTGATACAGAATGAGCCGCTAGTCCCCAGGGGCTGAATGGTCTTGGCACCGGTCGAGTCGACCTCTACCCAGGTAGTTAGATCACCGAAGGTAGCGGTCATGGCCGTTGAGGAGATGGCTGAAACTAGATAGGTGGGAGGGCATCCACCACCGAATGAGTTACTCGCATATGCCATTGGGGCTCCTTATTGGTCGACTTCGCCAAGCGCGGCATGGAATCCGAGGTGGCGTTCGATTTTCGTGTCCAGTTGACGGACGGACTTCCATATCTGGTCGACGGTGTCCTTCATTGACGCGCCACCATTGTTGTTCACCTGGTATTGGATGGAGTCGAGACGCGCCATCACCTGAGCCTCACGGGTCACGCGTTCATCATGAGCCTTACGGCCCGACAGAACGAATGTCGTAATAACCGTTAACCCTACGAGGGCAGAGATAACCGAGGTGATGGTCGCGAGAATCATGGCTTAGGAGGTTGGGTACTTGGCCATTTTTGCGTGGTGTCGTAGCGGTAGAAACGAGCTGGGCGGCCGTCTTGGCTCACTCGACAGAACGAAGGGTCGCCTTCTTGACCCATCGACGCGGTCAGTGGGTCGAATCCAGCACCGACGATTAGAGCTGCGTGGTCTCCAGTTCCAGCACCGTAGATCACAATGTCACCAGGGCGAGCCATGACCTTTGAGATGCGCTTGCCATTGGCGATGAGGGTGCCGGTGTAGCCACGTCCGTTGTAGTGAAAGGCCGGACCATGAGGGTCGCCAGCGCCAGCCGCCTTGTAGCACCAAGAGACGAACGTCGAGCAGTCCATGACCATATTGTCCGTTAGCGCGTACGAGACAGGGCGAATCTGCGCGTAGTGAAACTTCTTGTGATTCTTGATGGCCCAGAGGCCCCATTGGGCGATAAGTTCACGAAGGTCTTTACCAGGCATTAGTTCATTCCGATTGCGTTAATGAAGGTGTCGATATTGCGGCTACCGGCTGAGACCTTGAGGTCTACCTTGACGGTCGTCGATGTGCTCGAGAGAGTAGTCAGGTAACGAGTGGCCGTAACTTGACCCTGAAAGTTTGCCGGAATGTAGCCGGTATAGGTGTATATCGTTGCACCGACTGTAAGTTTCACGGTGAGTTGGCAGTTCGAGGTGTCCGTATCGGTGGCGTGAGCCGTAAAGACTATTTGATATTGCGTCGATCCAGTGAGAACTACCGAGGCCGAAGTGGTCGTAAATGTCGTTCCCACCGTTGGGTTGTTATAGAAGCCGGTGAAAATCTGAGGAGGTGGAGTACCGACGATGAGGTTAGATGGGTCAACGGTCAGGTAATCGCCAACATCGAGTGACGTTCCTAGACGCGCCGTTGGGATGATTCCGCTAGTGATGGTCGAAGCGTTGATATTGTTGGGGGCCGCTTCTTTCCAGGCTGAACCGGTCCATACTTCGAGCACCTGGTTAGTCGTAGACCAGCCAAGGCGGCCAAGGGTCGGGGAAGTAGGGCGAGAGTCCGTGGTCCATATGCCTACGCCGTGGCTAAGGCAGTTTCGAGTGTCCTTGACGTTGCCCGAAGCGATGGACGTGGCAAGGGCTGGGACTGTTACGCGGCCAATCTCAATCTCGTAGATGCCGGTCGTGGTTTGGGTTAGAGCTGGGGCCGAAGGGCTTGTGCCAGGAGTACCGGTCAGGACGGCCTGAACAATGGTGTTAGCCGTTGGATCGAGGCGCAGGATGATGAGGTCGATGCGAGGGTTACTGCTCGAGGCAGAGATGGTGTTAGTTACCACCGCATCCGAGGAATACATGAAACCGCGCACAATGGCGAAACCGGCGGCAGTCGTGACCGTCATGGTGCCACCTGGAGCCGTTACCTGAAGTGCCGTATCGCTAGGGAATCCGGCCACGCCCGAGCTCTTGAGTCGGTCAAATAGGTACGAGTACTGAGTCTCGGTGGTGTCTGCGTTCTCGAAAGGCCATGAAGTTTGCGTCATTGTTAGGCTCCTAAATATTCGACGATAAAGTAAAGCGGATTGGTCGACAATGCGCCGAACGTTCTAGCGCTACCAGAATCCTGATAGATCTGAAGTTGCAGAGTGTCGTTAGCCGTCAGTCTAAACGATGGCAACGAAAGACTCATATATGGCGAGGAATTGCCTACTGATGAGATGCTAATTCCGGCAATAACCGTTGACCCATTTTGAGCCAGGGTAAAGATTCGTTTGCCTAGTGCGCTGTTGTCGAGGAATATCTTCCCAGAGATGGAATAGCGACCCGTCAATCCCACCGTAACTAGGCCAGTAGTAGTACCCAGCGTAAAGATTCCACCAGAGTTTTCGGTGATTGACCATTGGTTAGCGGCAGTTCCCGAGGCTCCGATTATTGTAGTTAGCACGTTAGTAAGCGATTGAGTCGATGTGGTATTGACCAGCTCGATACGGCCTAGGGTTCCGTTGCCAGGTACCGGCGCTGGAGCGTTTCGCTCAAGGTTGGAGATTCGTTGCTCGAGGTTCATTCGACCAGCGCCTGAGGGTAGCCAACGGTGGCGATGATTCGGACCCCGTCAGATTCGATGGAGATTCCGACTTCCTGAACGATTTGCGAGATGGTGTCAGAGTTGACCACTACGGCCACGGTGTCGCCAAGATTCCAGTCCAGTTGGTAGCGCATCGTGTCAATGTCTCGAGGCGTGACCGAGATGGCTGAGATTGTAAAGCCTTTTTCGTTCAGGACCGCCGTTCCAATGTCGGCCAGATTGCCAGCATCGTTGCTCGAGCGCCCATCCACGAACTGCTCGATGCGCCGTCCCCAGGTGGATTCTGCAGCCGTGGAGTTTGACGTAACGACCTCGACCAGAGTGCGATCTATCCCCTCACCCTGACCGGCCACGATGGCTCGCGTTAGCCCTGGAGCCGTGTAGGTGTATTCCGAGGACTCGAGCCGGTTATTGGCGATGTCCATGCGGATAGACGCTGAGAGGTCCTGAGGCTGAAAAACAGTAAAAACTAGGTTAGCTCCCACCTGCATAATCTCAAAGCCCAGGCGGTCAATCTGGGCCAGTTTGCGGACGATTTGACCGAGGCTCTCGAAACGTGCGTCGATGCCTACCGTCGAGCCGAAGATGGTGTCTGCCGTAAGGGTGAGATTGCTTATCTTTCGAGCCACCGGTGCGCTGGGTCCGATGTTCCGGTCGATGAATCCATAGATCACCGTCGAGTTGCGGCCGCCTCGAGAGTCGTATTCGTTGGTCTGAGCCGTTACGTCAGAGTGAACTGGGTCAGGGTACGCCAGGCGCTCATTAAGGATGACGGTGTCGTCTACGCCGCTTATCTCCCATACGCCGGTGGGGTCATCCTGAGATTGCTTGAGAGTGGCCGAAGTAGTGGGGCCGGAGATGATGGTTCCGGCTGGACCAGTAACGAGGATGCCAGCGCCACCGGCTCGAAGTAGAGCTGCGATTGGCGAGTCCCCACGGAGCGAGACGTTCCATGATCCGATGTTGTTAAACCGGAGAAGAAACTTTGCGCCTACTAGGTCGCCAGGGGTTATCTGCCCTACTCGAACGTAACTAGAGTTTCTGACTTCGACAGTGAGTTCGCTGAGCTGCACTAGTGGAGGACCTCACGCCTCGACGCGAACGTCCCCGTGACCTTCGTGTCCGATGTAGCGCCGGTGACTGAAACCGTGAGGGTCTGGTCGCCAGGTGGGATAGAGAAGAGTTTGGGTGCGGTGCCTAGGCCGGAGTACCGGTTAGCGCCGGTCTGGTCTTTGACCGTTCCGGCTTCGCAGTCGATGGTGATGGTCGTTGCTGAGGTAATTGTGTCGCCGAAGGTAAAGCCAACTCCCCCAAGGGTAATCGTGGTTAGGGTTGACGGTCCCTTAATGGTCCATACCGCCGGAGCGTTGACATCACCAGTGTTCGTGACCGTGACCGTACCGAAAGCCTGTGAGGACTTGACTCGGAGAAAGGCCAGCGACTTAGGGGAGGAGCCAGCGAGCAGTCCTCGAGTGACAGAGCTCGAGACGATAGAGACAGAGAATGGCGCGGTGGATTGCCAGAAAGGCTGGGGGGCCTGAAGTGCTAGGTCCCATTGGCAGAAGTGGTCAGCACCCGTTGATCCGAACTGAGTCTCGCCACCACCGGCTAGGTAGACATCGAGCGTCCAGGTCTCGTCGTTCTCATAAGTCACTGCGAGGGTTGCCTTATCCCGAAGGATGTAAGAGAGCCGCCGGAGTTTGGTCTCGGTCTCTTCGCGTGAGTCTCCAAGAATCATTAGGGGAAGGTTGATTTCGCGCACATCACGCTTCGAGAACCTAAAGGTTCCACCGTTGGAGGCGCTGGGGTCGATACGAAGGATGGGTGATGGAATGCCGAATCCCCGTAGCCCTATCTGGGGGACGTAGTTATCGTCATCGAATGAGATGGTGTCGCCGTTGGTACCGGTCAGAGTCATTGAGAGGGCCATTACTTAAATCCCCCTGGACTTAGAATCTGCATAGATTTCTTTAGATCCTTGTGCGCGTCGAGCGAGTTATTAGGCGCGGCGTTATAGATCAACGTGGTGCCATTTCCAGCCGGTGTTGCACCCTTTGGTTTGGCTCCATTAGTGGCTGTAGGAGTTACGAGCTGCGGTGTTAGGGGGTTGTTCGTCGAGGTCAGGCCGCCTTCGATATTCCCGATAGTGCCGATGGTCTTGATATCGGTGTGTCCAGGGACCATGTTCCAGGCGCGAATGAATAGGTTGATTCCGTGGATAATGAGGTTAAGACCGTCCACGAAGACGTTGGCAAAGTCAATGGCCAGTCCCTTAATTAATGCGAAACCTAGTTTTACACTTTCTATAAAGTTCTTAAAGATTGCCTGACCGGTCTTGGTCTTTGTAAAGAAAATGACCAAGGCAGCGACCAGTGCAACTATCAACACTATGAGTGGCCCTATGCCAGTAGCGGTCATAACAACTCCGAATAACGTGAATTCACCAACGGCGATTGCATTAACAATATTTACAATTGCCATGATTGCCGAGTAAGCCTTGAGCCCTGCGACCAAGGTTATGAAGCCAGCGACTAGTGGCAGAAGAAAGTCCTTATAGGTGATCATGAACGATACGAAGTTTTTAATGCCATCCCATACGGGGTTTAGCGCGGTCTTGCCTTCCTTAAATCGCTCGATGAAGTCCTTGATGTAAGGGATGAACTTCGTGGAGATGTAGTCGCCTACCTTGTTAAAGGCAGGTAGCAGTGCGAGTCCTAGGGTTTCTTTAATCTGATTAAATCCCTGGGTCATCTTGTCTGAGGCCGTTACACCGGCAGCGGCCGTTCCACCGACCTGAGTCTCGATGGCCTTCATAACCATGTTCTGCGCATCGAGCAGTTTCCCAGACTTGACCAGGGCCTCAATCTTGATTTTCTCTTGCTCGGTGAAGGTCACGCCAGATCGCGCTAGGGCAGTGATTCCCTTCACGGGGTCCTGGAGAGCCTTACCCAGTTGGATAGCGTTAGTTTCAGCGGACCCGAATCCAGCGGCGGCTAGGTCCTGAGCTGCGAGGCTCGCACGATCGAACATTCCACCGGCTACGCCAGCGGTCTTAGCCAGGTTGGCGAAGGTGAGCAACTTAAGTTGAGTTGACTTAATGGTGTCGTCGTCGATACCGAGTTGAAGTTGTTGAACTCCCGAAAGGTCCTCGAGGCGCTTAGATACTTGACCGGCATGGTCTCCGAATAGGCCCATCGACTTCGTAACGTTCTCGAGTTTTCGGTTCGATGAGACTTCGGCCTCACCGGCTGCGATTAAATCCTTAGTGAAGTTGGCGACAGCACCACCGACAACAGCGCCTACAAAGACATTCTTAATCTTTGAGAGAGATGACCCGAAGCCCTTAGAGAAGTTGTCGCCTGAGCTGCGCCCAAGGCCGCCCATCTTGGTACCGACACCCTTATCGAACTCGGACTCGAATCCCTTAAATGAGGGAACGATGGTGACGTAGGCCGTTGCCAGAGCTCTTTCAGCCATTCGTCTGCCTTTCGGGGTTCATCTTGCGGAGTGCCGCCTCGACCGCTTCCCTGGACATGGGCTTCGGTTTGTCGGCGTTATCCCATGGAGCCGGGTACTCAGGCGGTGCAGACTCGGAGTTGACTTTCGCCAGTAGGTCGAAGGTGTGCTTTAGCACTATCCACTCGAAACTAACGGGGAACGTCCACCCATTTTCTGAACTGTGCACAAGGCTTGTCGGGTTTCGCACCATCATACCAATACAATCAATTGCCTCTCGGTAAGGGACCGAGTGACCTAGGTCGTTAATCGAGATTTGGAGAAAGTGCCGAAGGTCGTAACTGAGTTCAGGTCGGGCTCTTTCGATTAGATCGAAGAGCCAGAGGATTCCCCCAGGGAGGCCCCTTGCATCCATTCGGTGAAGATGCCGCCGAGCTCTTCCATCGTCAGCTTGTCGCAGAGGGTCATTTCGTCCGAGTCCTCGCCGAAGATACCCTCGAGCAGACCGAAGAATTGGTCGACCGCGTCCTCCATTTTGCGAGTGCGGCGAATGACTCCCGAGGGAATCGAGGTCGGGTGAGGGAGAGTTAGTTTCCCTGCCGAGGTCTTAAAGGTCACGGGGCCAGCGGCCGTCTTGTGATCCTGAGGTTCTTTCTTATCCATCTTGGCTCCTACTCCTGGTGCAGAAACTTTACACCAGGAGTATTAGCCGCAGATTAACTAATAGAGGAGAAGAAAACGTCAGCGGCGCGACCGGAGGTCACATAGGCGCTGATGGTTACGCCGAAAGAAAGGGCTTCGCCATTCTTGATGTTCAGCGGCTCAATCTTCATGACTTCGCCTACAGGGATGTAGTGGCGGACAATCTTGGCACCGTCGACCATGTCGATAACGAATGACTGCTTACCACCGGTAGTACCAGGGGACCAAGCCAACTTGTTCGAGACTGGGGCTACACCAAAAAACTGAGCAGCGACAGCTGAGGTCATCTCGAGGAGTGTGAACTTGTAGGAGAGGTCGGATTCTGTAACGACTTCGCGAACGAGGTCAGCGTTCTGCCATGAACGGATCTGAGCCGTGTTCCGGCTCGGGGTAACGGTGACTCCGTCCGAGTGGACGTAACCGAGGTCGGTAAAGCCGGTGAGGGCCGAGCTAGCGGTGGTTGGGGCGGTAGCGGAGGTGGCAGCGGCATATACCGTTCCTGAGATTCCGACTACTACGTTTCCGGCGGTTAGTGCCATGTTGGTTCCTTTGGTTAGATGTCCGTGGCCTTGACCACGACTTCAGCGGATAGTGACCGGCGCTCCTGGCCTGAATCGTCACCTAGACGAACCGGACCAGTTTGTACCGTAACGTGCTTGATATTCGTACCGGTGGCTCGCCTTACTAGGGATTCGACCGTGAGGGCGAGGCTCGAAGCGGTGGCGTAATCATTGGCGTAAATATCAATAACGACTTGACCGTATCGTAGCATTAGTTCGGTTTCGGCTCCTAGCGTGGCGGAGATGACGACTTGCTTATCCGGTTCTGTTTTGGCCGCTGGGAGTTTCATGGTTCCCACTCGGACTGAACCGTCGGCGAGTCCAGCCACGATGTAGGCAACTAGATCCTTTTCGATGTCGTTGTACTTGACGGGCATTAGCGGCCTCCAATGATGAACTTATAGAGCGCGGCCAGCATATGTAGTTGACCGGTCTTGTGGTAGTAGTTGAACCCTGCCGCAGCTGCGACATCCCCTGGAGCGTTGGATTTGACGACCACTCGAGGACGGCGGCCACGGGGTTCGTAGATCACGCTAAAGCCAGCATCGGAGTAGCCGTCGATCGTACCGCCTGGGCCATTGTCAGCCACGACAGCCGTAGCGGCCATCTCATCGGCGACCTTCTGGCCAGCGTCGGTCAGGATAGAGCGCATACCGAGTTGGTCCATAACGTCGATTAGCCCTTCTTCGTGCCACTCGACGCGAGTCTTAGCCACGGCGTTGACGGAGATGAATTACCGTACCTGGATTGCCACCGAATGGGTTAGCCCAGTCTTGTTGACCATCGAAGAGCCAGTCGCTCCCACGGATCGTAAATAGGTCATTTGGGTAAGTGACCAGGGCAGAGGTTAGGTAGAGGTGAATGGTGGCGTCAGAGGGCATTCTAGAGGGCTCTGAGTTGGTTCCAGCATGACCCCAGCCCACCAGAACATTGTCCACCGTGACCGTCGAGGTCGTGTAGGTTGGGTTTCCGAAGGCATCAGTGGACAGGGCCGTTGACCTGGTGATGGTGATGGTCTCACCCATGACTAGTACTCGAGGCCGTTATATGGGTAGGGCAGGTTATTGAGAGATGCCTGGGCGTAGCAGTATTCGCAGCCACAGCCCGATGAGTGAAGAGCTGGGAGATATGGAGCACCTTCGGTGTAGCCGTTTCCGGTCATTACCAGCATCCCGACACCAACTCCCATATGAGGAGCCATATCGACCGAGAAAGCCTTATTGGGGATAATCGGGCTGAGCATCGCCAGTTCATCCTCAGTCATCCACATATCTACGTTTCCGACATTCTTAGCGGACGTGAATGGACCAGTGGTCTGAGATGAGTAGGTGGCGTTGTCGGGGTTGCGGAGTACTCGAGTGACCATCCGGCAAGTAACGAAAGTGATAATCGAGGCAGGGAGTTTGCCTGAAGTGACCCGAGACTGAATAGATGGGTACTCATTAAGGATGATGGCCTCAGCGTCTTGGATAAGAGCACGAAGCAATTGGTCATTATCGGGAGCACCGTCACCGATCCATCGTTCGCGAATGTCTTGAGGGGCAGTCCAGTTCATAAGGCTCCGTTCGTAGGTAAGTAATAAAAAAAGTGGGTCGGGCCGAAGCCCGACCCACTCTTTAAAGC
>Ga0209084_1003966_pt1 | contig 10595 bp, 9 predicted proteins | sample C_130820_MF_Meta_FD_187309 | JGI IMG/M metagenome (GOLD analysis project Ga0209084, IMG submission 187309) | Freshwater microbial communities from Lake Croche, Canada to study carbon cycling - C_130820_MF_MetaG (SPAdes) (version 2) | ecosystem: Environmental > Aquatic > Freshwater > Lake | place... | reverse complement strand
ATATAAACATATTACATTTTTACAAAAAAAAAATACCAAAATCATACAGAATTATCGCATTACAAGCTGAACACATTTTAGCTGGAAAATTATGCCGATGTATTAAAAAATTGGGACCTACTAATGAAGTGCGTTCAATAGGCATATGTACCAAGACGGTTATAAACAATAAGGGTTTCCGCCGTGGCGCGTTTTCATGTAAAAAAAGACAGCACGTTTCCTTAACTAAACGTAAACCAATATATAATAAAAAGACACTCAAAAAACGCATGTAACGAATGTTTGAACACATAAAAATTATTTCGATAAGTGATCAAGCGCTGATAGTAAAATCAATTCTTGCTCTGTCAATTTTTGAAAAATTAAATGTTTGTCCAACGAAATTTGAAAATGTCTTGATTTGAATCCAAAATTTTTACAAATCAAGAATACTCCATCATTTGTTATTTTTAATTCGCAAAACACGGCACCGCTTGAGAGAACAATTCTATTTGGCTTATCAATGTTTATCCACCGTAAATAGGTTCCGCATTTTAATTCAGGCATTTCGTCCACGTATTTATAATTTTTTAGTTTATTTACTAGATCCAAAGTATCTTTTTTACTCAGATTTAATTCTTTTATGATATTCTTATTGGTTTCCATGATAGATTGGGTCGTAAAATCAAAGAATTGTTCATTTGATTCATTATCTAATGCTTTTAATAATTTGTTTACGTCCATATTTGTTGTTTACAAATGTTTTTATATTATTTTGCTAAAATCAAAATCATATTTACCACGAACTTCCAAAACTACCTCCCAATACTTCATTTGCCGCCATTATTGTATCACCCCCCCCAAATCCTTCCTTATTAGGCGTTTGCGCTTGCAACAGAGGAGTATTATCTTGTTGATGCATGTTGTTATAATTGGGTAATTGTTGTGAATCACCCGCCGTAGGTAACGAATTTATTGAGGTCCCATCTGAATACATTGCCTGGTTCATGGCAGATTGATTCATAGACTGACTAGACATGTTTTGGTTCCCAGATATGGGCTGAGATACCTTTACATTATTGTTTGTTTTGTTATTCTTGGCATTTTTAGCGTTTTTAGCGGGTTTTCCTTCCCACAATTCGGTAATCCGGTCCACCAATATATTAAACTTCTCACCAAGTCGCGTTTGTAGACTAATCGTTATCATTAATATCACAATTACTATGCTAACCACGTTAACATTGTGATATTCGGCGCCACTATAGGTTGGAAAAAACGTAATAAATCGATTAATCATATAGATACCAAACATCATCACAAAAATTTGTAGTAATATTTCGGCGGATACTTCTAAACTCCCTTTGGTTTCGTCCGCTTCTGGGACGAATTTCGCAATTAATTTATTTAATAGCACAATAGGTATAATACTAATAAAGGAATATTGCATAAGATTTAATAAATCTGCTTTGGATTTATCATTAAAATAAAAGACATGTTTTATAAAGCTTTCTTTTGAATCATCTGAACTATCCATATGTTTTATAAAAAGAAATTAAAAAATTAAAAAAGAGTCTTTATTAAACAACTTAAAATTATACTAAATAATATGTTATTATGGATTTTGTTCAAGAATCTGAAACGTTGTTATCTGCTACTATTTTTGAAAATAGTACAAAACACTCACATGAAGAATACCAATATTTAAGTCTAATTGAAAATATATTAAAAAATGGCCATTGGGAAAAGGGTAGAAATGGTAACACCCAAAGCATTTTTGGAGGTTCTATGCGGTTTTCACTAAATGATGGAACCGTGCCGATACTTACCACTAAGAAGACCGCATGGAAAACATGTTTGAAAGAACTCTTGTGGTTCATTCGGGGCGATACCAATACTAAACACTTACAAGAACAAAATGTTCATATATGGGATGATAATTCTTCTCGTCAATTTTTGGACTCACAGGGACTTGCTCATTATCCGGAGGGAATGATTGGTCCCAGTTATGGTTACCAATGGCGGTTTTTTGGCGCAAATTACAATTGTTTTAGTGGACAACCCATAACAACGGATAAACCCTATCACGGTATTGACCAATTACAACAAATTATTGAACAATTGAAAAATCCCGAAACTAGAACGAGTAGGCGGCTAGTTATGTCTACGTGGAATCCTAAACAGATGCATGAAGTGGCTTTACCTCCCTGTCATATTTTATGTCAGTTCAACGTACATGATGGAAATAAATTGTCGTGTTCTATGTATCAGAGGTCAGTTGACGTGGCACTTGGACTACCATTTAATATTGCTGGTTATAGTTTTCTTACACATATTTTAGCAAAACACTGTGGTTTAGTGGCTCATGAATTTGTGTATTTTTTTGGAAATGCGCATATTTATGAAGAACATATTGACATAATTAAAGAACAATTAACTCGCGAACCATATGAGTTTCCCACAATTGATATTAAATGTAATCACGATGATATAAACGATTATACGATTGAGGATTTTGAATTACATAATTATAAACACCACGACGCAATGAAAATGAAAATGATTGTATAAATGAAAATGAAAAAGTGCGTAAGTAATTTAGAAACAAATTATTTTATTATAAATATGAGTAGTTCTCGATCTATAGCCGCAGCACGAAATAGACGTTCGGGTGATGCCCCGCAAAATATCCAAAATCAACAAAGACCCGTAACGTCTATTTCATCTCAAGCAGCGTTTAATCAACCGCAACAATATGCGCGATCCTCTAATCAAAAACAACCTCAACAGCAACAACAAAAAGCGCAAGATAACTCAGGAAAGCCCTCGAATGGTCTCCCTTTTTCAAAATTAAGTATTTCTGACGCAATAGGTCTGGTTACTTTACGATTAGGTCGTGTGGAACAATTTATGATTGATATTCACGAACAAGGGGTCCCAAGTGTATCTGATAACAAAATGGTCATTGATAATAGCGTTCTTACAACTATTGTAAGTAGATTAGATTCACTAGAAAAAAAAGAATATTCATCCACAAATAATGAAAAACTTGTTTATTTAGAAAATGAAGTGATTTCATTAAAAAATATAATGGTAAAACTTACAAGTGACGTACATTTATTCATGCAAAACACTACAGAAAAGTTTATCGATTATGAAGAGGCTTTTATTGAATTAGAAAAATCAATTACGCCTAATGAGAAGGTATTGGGTGAAGATACAACTGCCGATTTTGATGAACAAGAAACGGATGAAGATGTAAACAATAACATTAACATGACAATGCAAGATGAATCTGTTATAGAAGCTGATGATGAATAATCCTATTTATATTTACATAAATATGTATATATTACCAAAAACATTTTTCGTAATATGTATTTAGAACGTAATCGAATATAAACATATATATGGAGTTGACTATTACAGATAAACATAAAAAAGCCTTGTTTACCTATTTGTTTCAAACGCTTAAACATTGTACAGCCACTATAAATGTTCATTTTAATTGTAATAATGTGCATATTCAGGGTCTGGACGCATCACATATTTGTATGTTTAATGTGAATATTCAACAAAATTGGTTTGATAAATACACTGTCACTACTCCCGCTCATATAAGTTTTGATACGCATACATTCTATACTATAATAAGCTCATGCCAAGATTCAAATAACATTTATATTCGGTATAATGATTTGCTAGACGGAGATTATTTACATATTGATTTAGTATCACCAATTGATAACAATACGACCATAAGAGAATTTAATAAATATTTTAAGTTGCCCTTGAGCGATTATGAACACGAATATATGAAAGCCCCTAAAATTGAATATGATGCTGAATTTGTCATTCATTCTAAATCGATTTGTGAAATCATGGCCCAAATGATGATTTTTGGAAGTGACATTAACGTAAAATGCTCGGAAGAAACAATTCATTTAATCACTCATGGAATAACAGGAGACATGCTGGTGAATATTCCTATTGACGACTTATCATCATATAGCGTCGTAGAAGGTGAAGTGATAGATATTAAATATAGTCTTACCTCTATTCACAAAATGTGTCTAACAAATAAATTATCAACTGAAATTTATTTTTACATAAGCAACGATTCTCCCATGCGAATAGAATATGATTTAGGAAACAATAGCAACCTCGTTTTTTATGTTGCGCCAAAAATTAGCGATTAATCTTGCTTAGCGACTATAATAAAATCATTACGTTACAGTTGATAGAAATTATTATGTTTTTTATTTAACAATACAATGAAGGTTTTATTTACGTTTTTTATATTTTGCTTAGTATTATTTTTATATTTACACATACAATTTCATCTCAAAACAAGTGAAGATTTGGAAATGTATGAAATCGATTTTCCATCAAAAGACCGATTAGAAGAAATATGTGACATACGCCAACCTGTATTATTTGATTTTGAAAATCAATCTATTATGGAAACCACCAGCTATAATCATATTATCAACAATTACCCCGTTTTTGAAATTAAAATTCGCAACGTTCACGATACAGATAACACCAATAGCGAATTATATGTTCCCCTACCGATACATTCTGCTATTAAGCTGTTTAAAGATGACAAACAATCTTGTTTTTTTTCAGAAAACAATCAAGATTTTTTAACAGATACTGGAGTTATTAAAATAATAAAACAAAATGACGAATTATTACGTCCGTATATGCTGTCGAATTATAATTATGACATCATGTCCGGTAGTGCTGGAACTATTACTCCATTTAGATACGAGATAAATTATAGAAATTTCTTTTTAGTTACCCAGGGAAGCATTCAAATTAAATTGTCGCCTCCAAATAGCACGAAATATTTATATCCCATATATGATTACGAAAATTTTGAGTTTTCATCACCTATTAATCCTTGGACTCCTCAGTCTAAATATTCGTCAGAGTTTAGCAAAATCAAGTGTTTAGAATTCACTTTGACCCCCGGTAAAACTTTGTTTTTACCAGCTTATTGGTGGTACAGTATAAAATTCTCGACAAATTCAAGCATTACCTGTTTTCGATATAGAACATATATGAACAATATAGCTATTTCGCCTTATATTGCGTTACATGCGTTACAAATTCAAAACATAAAACGAAATGTCGCGAAAAAAATAAACATAGACCAGGCATCAATTCAGGAGGTATCAAATCCTAAGGAAATAATTCCCATCGAATTAATACCGACCGAAGGCATGCCGACCGCCGATGAAAATCAGCCAATTGAACAAACTAATATATCGGAATAATATATAATGAAGTGGTTTATGTTGACGTCGATTTTGGGAAAGTCTAAGAAAAAACGAACTAAGCGTTCTAGAAAAACATTAAAAAAACGTAGATATAACAATAAGACTAGTAGACGTAAATTAAGAGGTGGCTGAGGAGACGCCCCATTAATACCATCTCGGTAAATATAGCGTTGTCAGTTATAATTAATTATTTTGTGATGACAAATGTGTTGACAAAACATGTTTTGAAAAAAATAAATTATATTATACTATTTTTATATATATATATTTCTTCATATATATTTCTTCATATCCTCTTCGAATCGTGTATCTGAATAGGTTATTGTTTGTATAGGTTCTCTACATAACGCGCAAGATGGTGATATTACTTTATTATTGTTTTTTATAATATTCACTACACATGATCCGCAAAACGAGTGATTACAGTTTAATGTAACACAATTGGCATCAATAGTGGATTCATAACAAATCGCACAATCACACGCAGCATCTGTATTGCTCACACAAATCATATTTATATTAAATTTTTTATTTTCATATACATGTACATCATTATAAAGGTAATATATTATTTTTTCCATACAAGCATAAATACAACTTCGGGTGACCGCATTACATTTTCGTACAGCAAAAGCTTTTACTACCTGTGTCATACTATGTTCCATCGTAATTGTCACAAGCCATAATGAAAAACGTTGCCTCGGATTATCAGTTGAATTATATTGCCATTTTTTTAGTTGGCATAACTCTTCAAAACATGTAATGCGCTCATCATTACATATATTTATTGTATGACCAGCACATCTACAAAACGAACATTTTCTTACACTTCGTACTGAATTCATATTTAAATAAACGATTCTTTGTTCTATTATTTATTTTCAATAACTTACTTGTTTTCTTTTCAATTTTATTAATTATATTCATTTTATTCATTTTATTACACCGACCAAAAAGTTAAAAGAATTTGATTATAAAAGAACTATTTATTTAGATGAAACCTCTATATATTTGAATTATGACTTTAATCTATGGTAGAAGTAAGGCTGAGACAAGAGTAATAAGGTATAGGATGGACAGTATTATACATTTCTAATGTAATATTTACAGAGTTATAATATGTATATATATATATATATATATAATGTTTACTTCGCAAGAAATTAGTAGTTCTGCGTCCGATAAGACCTTCACAGACGATTTAGTCACCGCCAACGCCACTGCTACAGCAACATCTAATAAATCACAACAAGATGCGAATAAAATCGCAAATTCACTCAGTAAAACAATCGCACAAAATGTAGCAACTAATAATACTAATATTATTAATCAATCACTGCATATAACAGAAAATAAAATATTACCACAGTTTTTTACAGATATGTCATATACAATTATTTATCCTTTTACAGGCGGACCAGGACAGCCTCCAGGAGACGGTACATCCCAAACACAGACTTTTGATGGTCTACAATTTTTAGATAAAAGAATTAATTTAGGAAGCTTTCAAAGTTCCCAAACTTATCCAAACGTAAATAAACCAAATGATTCTGATGCGAATCATGGCGGATTAGTTCTTTATGGTGCACGTGATCATTATTTTATTTATGACCTAGAAACATACTCGTGGCTATGCTCTGAAAATATTAATTTAAACTGTGATAACGGTATTTTAATTTGTGATAAAAAAGTAGTAGATAAGTATAATTTGATATTAGGCACTAATTGCACACAAGGACAAATCAAATTTGGTGGAGATGGTGGTTTCAATAATTGGCGGATTTATGAAGATGTCATTGGAAATCTAAAAGCCGCATATAAACGTTCAGATGGATATTTGGTAGAACAAATATTAGCATTATGTCCTCCTGACCCAGTAAACACAGAACTTCTAGCATCAGGACAAGATTGGTATACTGAAAAAAGAGGACAGCCATATGAAAATAAATATTATAATATAGACCCTAATGATTTAAATAACATAAGTATGGACCCTAACAGAATTATTAGGAACAATAATCTTTATTATAAAAGCTATGAAAACTACACAGACCCACCCAATACACTTAATGTGAATCTTAATTTATCGTCGGAACAAGCAATTGTTACTGGTAGGTTTATGAATAAAACAGCAAATTATAATGGACTATTTAGTGGACCTCTTTTAATAGTAAGACCTGGTGACACATTAAGAATAAATTTAAATAATTCGGATAACATATATGCTGATTTAACACCATGGAATAGTGCGATTTCTCAATATTATAAAATGGAACATCAACATGTTGTTCCATATGATAACACATATCCAGAACATAAATCGTATATTATACATATGGCCCACCCTATGGTAGGACCAACCATAAATAATCATTTTCATGGTGTAAGAGCAAGCCCAGTAGGAATCTCCGATAATATTTTACGTACTACTAAACCAAATAACTTATTATTATATGAATACTTATTAGAAAGTCATCATGATGGAGGCCTTTATTGGTATCACCCACATGTACATGGAACTTCGATGTCAACTATAGGTAGAGGATCAGCAGGATTGATTTTTGTAGAAGGTCCTTATCAAAATTATCTAGATAGTCTACAAATAAAACGCGAATTCCTACAATTTCAAAGAGTTAATATAAAAGACACATCAGACCAGGCAGAGGTTACATGGTATGATTATAGTGCTACTTTACCAACAAATATATATAATGTAGATTCAAATAATAATGCTATACCACCCACACAGTTCATGCCTATTTCTTATTACCCTTATTGTAAAAATAGTAATGATTATGGGCCAGAAGGTTTATGTGGTTGTTCAAGTTCATCTTTATCAAAAACAAATACAAATGATTTAAGAGATGGATTAAATCAAACAATAGTTCCATATCCACCTTCTGTAAATATATATTGGTATCCTTTATTAAACGCGCAAATTCAACCAGTATTTTCACTACATCCAAATGAATTACAAATATTTTCTTATATAAATACAACCACTATTACATTTACTAGAATATCAGTTGATGATCACTATATGGTAGTAGTAGGAAAAGATGGTGTTCCATCATATTTTACAAATTTTAATTTAACAAAACCCGCAATAGACCCGTGTACCACTCATACACCCCCTGGTGTTAAAGTAAATTATTTATGTTGTGGTCCTGCTGAAAGATATGAGTTTTTCTTAATACCTAAAGATGGTGTTTCAACATCAGGTAGATCATTTACTATGAAATTAGACCCATTAGACCAAAATGAATTTTTCGCAAATGACTCAAATAATGTTTATTTTACGACATCTGCTGGTGCTTTAATAACAAATATACCATTAGCAACCATCAGTTATGATACCACATATATACCATCATCTGATACAAATAGTATTTCGAATTTTTATTTAAACCCCGACCAATATAACCCAAATAATCCCATAGTACAAACTTCGAACCCTAACCAAAATATTAGTATGGATGAAAAATTGGATTATAATCAAGTCGGTTATTTACAAAAACCACATATAAAAAATGAAAGCAAATTACAACAAGTATTTAATGTTAGTGATATTTCTTATATAAATAATTATAGAAACTATACAAAAGCCCAATCATTTTCTAGCACAGACCCGACTTATAATGTAGTACAAATAACTCTAGATACATCTAATAAAAAACACTTTTTTGCTATATATGACGGCCGAAATGACCCCGAAGGTGTTGATATTTTAAATCCAAAAGTAACAAGAAACACTATCCAAATAAATAACACAAATTATCAAGTCTTTTCTATACCTGTTGAAATAGTCTATGATAGTAATGGTAATGATATTTCAGAGTGGGTTTTTTATATTAATGACCCAGATAAAAGTATATATAATTCTTTAATAAATCTCACACCTCAACAAAAACAAGTAACATTTAAATTTTATACAGTAGAAACACAGCAAATACCAATTCTAGCAACCCAATCCATATCACAATCAGATATATATGAAATCACAACAAAATACGCTCACAGATTAGTCGCAAATGATATTATATATTATGATTTATTTAATAACACCATATTTACTGTTATAGCAAAAACAGATTATAATAAATTTACAGTATCCTCCACTAGTACCTATACAAATAATATATTACAAAACGCAAAATCAGTATATTTCGATACATATAATATTAAAGCAGAATACTTATATTTTTATTCCAAAGAAATTTACACAAATAATAACACATATAATACTACACAATTTTTTAATAATAATGGACCTACATTTGATCCTACCAATATAGATACATTTACTTCTTTGAATGATTTTATTAATAGCTGTTTTTATACTGATCCAACCGATTCAAACAACACAAGTTATTTATATACAAAAATATGCGAAAGAAGAAATATATACTATAGTTTTAGTAGTTTAATTGGTAATAGCGATGAAGGTTCGACACAAGTAGATGGCAAGAAATATAATAATGATATTTGTGATACAATGTTAGTAAATACTCGTATAGAATGGAATATTGAAAATCATACCGATGTAAATCATCAACATCATCAACATGTGAATAGTTATCAAGTTTGTGGATATAAAGATGAAGCCCATGGATTTAACATTACACCTAATAGAAATGCATCATATGTAGATCCAAATAATAATTATATTCCAGGCGACTATCCTTATAATATTCAATATGATTCTACATTTAATTATATAACAAATATGCCATATAATCCAACAATTAGTAATCCTGAATATCCCGAAACAACGTATAGGTTTCAAAATGAAATATATGTTACATTTTATGGATACGAAGATACTACATCTGTGCCTATTGGTCTTGGTAGTAATACTTTTTCAGGAGATACAACAGGTATTGTAAATGCTCCATATGGAACCCGAGGAAGAATTCGCATTCGTTTCGAAAATAGTGAATATGTTGGAAAGTACGTACATCATTGTCATTTATTAGACGACCAAGATATGGGGATGATGAAACCTATAGAAATAGTTGGTATTGATGAAATATCAGGTAATTGTTATTATCCAGTACCAAACGCTAATTATATGCCAAATCAGGGAATAAAAACAGATTATTATAATAATGTTTGGTCAACACAACCAAATTAATAATCAAATTATAATATTATTTAGAGCATAATAAAAATACGCTTGATACTTGTGAAATATTCAAATGTAAATTTCAAATATTTTAGAGAAGAAAATAACAAAAGAACCTTTAACAAATTACTTGAAACATAGTTATAAAATATACAAATCATAACTGTGTTTTGTCTCATTTTTCTTTTTGGTCGGTGTAATTATATTAT
>Ga0209084_1003965_pt1 | contig 10598 bp, 11 predicted proteins | sample C_130820_MF_Meta_FD_187309 | JGI IMG/M metagenome (GOLD analysis project Ga0209084, IMG submission 187309) | Freshwater microbial communities from Lake Croche, Canada to study carbon cycling - C_130820_MF_MetaG (SPAdes) (version 2) | ecosystem: Environmental > Aquatic > Freshwater > Lake... | reverse complement strand
TGCTACTAAGGAAAAATGACAGAGGGGTTTATCGTGTTTGTTTGCTATACAAAAATATCGTAAGATATCGTGGGTTCAAATCCCACTTTTTCCTTGTGTATCCAACTACTTACTCTAGTAGTAGTGCAAACTGTTCACTACACTCACCGCTAACTTTGTAAACAAAGTTAACTGTTCTCTTCGTTCACCGGACACTTCGTGACCCTATTCGTTACACTCATCGTAGTTAAAACTACTGTTCATTCGGCTCACGGTAGACTTTCGTCTACTATTCGCTACGCTGTTCTCTTCGTTCACCGCAATGAATGCTCATTGCAATAAATGCTACGATGAACGAAGAGAATAGTGAACCATGAATGGAAAGAAGTACATTAATGATGTAGTCGTTGAATACTTAAGCCACACGCAGGAATCGAACCTGGAAATAAATAGCTAAGTATTATATTTGTCAAACCATGACCGTAATGTAGCAGTTAAAATATCGCCTCTAAAATAAGAGATAAAACATACCAAAGATTTACCCATATATCTGTTGTATTTTCTATAACAACATCTAATTCTGGGTCCAACTTAGAACTATTTAATTCTGATTCGATTTTATCTATCAAATTTTTCGTAAAAGTAGGTTCTCTTATCTCATCCAAAGAAAAGGAATCATAATTTGGATTCTCTACTTCTACAATTATTTTTTCGATGTTATTATCGAATTTAGACTTTAACCCTGTAAGAATTTCCAAAAGTACAGCTAAATTATTCAGAAGTTCTTTTAGATTCTCTGTTAAAGCTTCCTGAATTCCTGGAAGAATTAAATCCAATTTGGTTAATATCTTCTCGACCTCTACCTGAAAAGAATCAGGTCAAGATGGTTGTGACGGGTACTCAACAAGATCTGGAAGATCGATAGGATAACCATCAGGGCCTATACCATCATCAGGTCCTGCACCGTCACCCTTTTTAAAATAGATGTAAATACATGACATAACACCAAAGGCTAAAACACCTAACAATATATAACCAATATATTGTGATGTTGAAGGATCTTTTACTGCTTCGATAAGAATAGTATCATCTTTGGTGATATTCATACTCATTTCATGCAAATCATAGGCATTAAGCAACGCATTTTGTTGACTTATTATCAGTTTTTGAGATTCTACTAAATTAAACAAAATTTCCTGATTTAACTTGTTTTGAGCTAAAAATTTTAATTGGCTTCAAATTAATAAAGCAAAGTTTATTACACTTAGTAAAGGAAAAAATCAGTGAAAATACTTAGATAATTTTGGAAGATACATTTTAATTTTTGATATCAGAAAAGGGAGTTGAACCCTTAAAGGATTGGTTTCTAAGACCAACGTGTCTACCAATTTCACCATCCTGATTCATCTTTAAATCTAAGGTTTGTATATATAATTGCTAAAACATTTTAATATAAAGATATATACTTTAAAGGACTTGAACCCTTAACCTACTATTTAGAAAATAGTTGCTCTATCCCATTGAGCTAAAAGTACAACTATTGCACTACTCTCTTCGTTCGTTGTAGACTTCGTCCACTGTTCTTTTCGATCATCGCAATGAATACTACGATGAATGAAATGAATAGTGTAACGGAGAGAACAGTGAACGAAGTTTACGGTGAATCAAATGAACAGTTAACTTTGTTTACAAAGTTAGCAGTGAGCGTAGTGAACAGTTAATAATAGTAACAATCATATTACCCCAGCGATCGAAAAGTCTAAACAAAATTAGCAATTAACCAAGAAAATAGACTTTTTCCACAATAAACGTAGTGAATATAGCTAAACGCGTAGCAGTTTAATACATTTCATTCACTGCAAGATAAGACTTGCTAATTACACTTGCTGATTGTTGCGTTCACCGTAGTCACTATTATGCTTGTTAGTTGCTAGTTAAACTAATCTAAGAACTAAATGTACTGGGATTTGAACCCAGAACCGAGAGATTAAAAATCTCCTACTCTACCGTTAAGCTACACATTTAATGTAATACTTTTTCTATTTGTTTTATTTTTTTTGTTTTTTACAAGCAAGTGTTTTTTCGCTTCACCGAAGGTCTACTACAATGAATCCATAAAGTGAATTTTTTTGAAAAAGTTTATTCTTAAAGTCTTTCTTTGCGATGAGCGTAGTAGACGAAAGTCTACGGTGGATGAAATAAATAGTAATACGATTTTATTTATTCATCGCTATGTCCTAATACTAAATTTTTTTAATAATATTTATTATTCTTGCGGTGAGCGGAGTGAGTAGTAGACAAATAGTGAATAGCTACTATCATCCGTATAGTAAATTTTTTTAAAAAAGTTTATCTTTCAAGACTTTTTTTCCGATGAGTAATTTTAACTATTCACTATTCGCTACGCTCATTGCAATAAATGCTACGATGAGTGTAACGAATAGTAATAATATTTATATTCTCCTAATACTAAATTTTTTTAATAATATTTATATTATTACGGTGATCGGAGTGAACAGCATTTACTGCGGCGATTGGCGTAGCCTGAGTAGTAGTGTCACTACGGTGACCAGAGAGTAATAATAATTTAATATTAATGGATTTTGGTTTATTAGAGAGAATAAGTTTAATTAGACTACTAGATAAAGTAGAAAAATTAAGAGTAGCTGTATAAGTTCTAAGCTCAAAATGTTCTTTAGCTTTTTTATATACGTGAGGAGACTTTAAAAGAGTATATCTTTTAATGGTTTTAGGTAGATGGGAGAAAGAATAAGATACTTTTGCTTTTATTAAAAGAGTTTTTAAAAAAACAGAATATAAATCTATTGACATTTTTGAACTAGATTTAATGAATAGTTGATGCATAATTAATATGGTAATAAATTAAAACATATTAAAATACTATATGTTAACATTAAATATGATAATGAAATAGGTAAAAATACCTTTCAACCTAAACCCATTAGTTGATCATATCTGTATCTAGGTAATGCAGCTCTCATTCATACAAATAAGATAACAAAGAAACATATTTTTAACCCAAATCAAAAAGAACCAGGAAAAATAAGTAATGATTCAAAAGGAGGAAGTCAACCTCCAAAGAATAGAATAACGTTAATAGAACTCATCATTAACATATTTGCATATTCTCCTAAAGAAAATAAAGCGAAACCCATTGCAGAATATTCAACATTATATCCAGAAACTAATTCAGCTTCTGCTTCAGGTAAATCAAAAGGATGTCTATTTGTTTCTGCTAATGCTGAAGTAAAAAACATTAGAAACAAAGGAAAGAATGGGATAACAAATCAAATATTTCTTTGATGTTCTACAATTTGTTGTAAATTAAAAGATCCACAACATATTACAATAGTAATCATAATAAAACCAATAGAAACTTCATAAGATACCATTTGTGCAGTAGAACGTAAAGCTCCTAAAAATGCATATTTTGAATTACTAGATCAACCAGACATAATAATTCCATAAACACCTAAAGAACTCATTGCAAATAAATAAAGAACTCCTATATTCATTTCTGCTAAAATAGCATATTTATCATATGGTATTACAGCTCATCCCATTAAACTAATAATGAAAGTAAGAACTGGAGATATTATAAATATTGATCGATTAGCACTACTAGGAAATACAGTTTCTTTTACAAAAAGTTTAAAACCATCTGATAAAGGTTGTAACAATCCATAAATACCCACTACATTTGGTCCTCTTCTTCTTTGAATAGCTCCTAATATTTTTCTTTCTGCTAAGGTAAAATATGCAACTGCTATTAATAATGGAATAATAACGATTAAAATTTTAAGCAGTGTATTAAATATAAACATGCAGTTTTTTTTCGTTGTTTTAATTAATCATATTTAATTACAATTTTACAAAAAAATCGTAAAGGGGGTACCCTTTTAGTACTTTTTTCGACAACACAAACTAGTAAAATACACGTATTCTGTTTTTCATAACTGTGTATTTGACTGGTCCATTAATTTATTTTTTAATGTTTTATCGAAAAACCAAATTTGGGGTGATGGGAAAATTGTGAGTAAGATCACAAAGTAGACCCAGTGAGTAGTGGACGAAGTCTACGATGAGCGTAGCGAATAGTGAATGAAATGAACAGTAATAATATAAATGCTAGGTTGAATAAAAAGAATATTAACGAAAGTTGGATTCGAACCAACGACACATAGATTATGAGCCTATCGAGCTACCTGACTGCTCTATTTCGCTAAGAAGAAAAAGAATAAAGAGTTAAATTGCTTTTTTTTTAACTCCGTATCTAGATCTAGCTGTTTTTCGATTTTTAACACCTTGAAAATCAAGTTTTCCTCGAATGCATTTATATTTGACTCCAGGTAAATCAGGAACTCTACCTCCTCTAATTAAAACGACAGAATATTGACGTAAATTATGTCCTTCGCCAGGAATATAAGCTTCAACAATTTTTTTGTTAGATAATTTTATTTTAGCAACTTTTCTGATAGCAGAATTGGGTTTTTTGGGAGTACGTGTAAAGATTTTGCTACAAACACCTTTTACTTGAGGATTGTAAAATAAAGCAGGTGTTTTATTTTTTTTTCTTTTTTTACCACGTATATTTTTAGCTAATTGATTAGTAGTTACCATAAGAGTATTTGTCTTATAATGAATTTTAAAAATAAAAAGAGTAAAAAAAACTACTCCCTTTGGTCGCCGGACACTGTAGACAAGGTCTACTACAATGAGCATAGCAAATAGTAGTTTTAACTATTCACTGTTCTCTTCGTTCACCGCAATGAATGCTACGATGAACGAAGTGAATAGTGGACTTATGGTACTGGGGGTCAAGGTGGTAATGAGTTAAAGAGATCTATACACGCCTGAGCGTGGTCCCCAGTTCTCTCCTTTGACGGAGTTGTTGCCATAGAGTCCCGAACAATTAAGCCAGATAGTTTCATTCCAGCCTGACAAATAAGATCTAATGTCTTACTAGATAAAACTTCTTCTGGTCCTCTAGAGACAATAACGTCTACTAAGTCAGATATGACTTCAACACTTCCAACATCCACTATTAAAGGACCTGGTGATACTTCTCTAATAAGTATAGAAGTAATAGTGTCAACACTACTTACGTTGTTAATTGTAGAACTACTACTAGAAACGATTGAAGGAACTAGTAAGATAGTATCTTCAATAGCTATAGAAACTGTTGAAGTGATTGAAGTCACCGTACTACTCGTTTCTATGTTCGCTGTAGACAAAAGTCCACTATTAATTTCATTTATAGTAACATGATTGCTACCTATAGTTTGAGGCGCTAGTGGAATAGCGCTAGAAACAAGCGAATCTACCGTAGAAGATACAACCTCTTCCATGACTTTATCAATAACCTCCTTTGTTTTGTCCTCCAATGGTTTTTTAACCAAAGGAAAAAATGCTATTGCGAAATAGCTACTTACATAGGGTAATATGTAATAATAGCAGATACCTGCTATTATTATACAACCAAAAACTTGTACAGTATAATTCGCGAATAAATTCAAGTCCAAACCGGCTTGATTTGGAGTAAGAGTTAATTCATTGACCAACACTTCTTTTGTTGGTACTAATTTTTCTACTGATTGAAATGATAGAGAGTTAAGTTTCTCTGCTTGTTCTTTCAGTTGAATCTTTAGTTGCCGGATACTGTAATACTGGTATCCGTAGAATAAAACCTGTGATAATGCTAGTAGTAGATTAAGAATAATGTTTTTCTGCATAATTATATATGATTTATTTTATCATCTTAATGACATTCTTAAGACTTACAAACAAGTTGAAAACAAAACCCCAGATCAAACTGTGAATATATTTATCGAGGTTAATTAAACACATCCATAAGTAGTTTTAACTATTCACTACGTTCATTGTAGACAAAGTCTACTATTCGCTGCGCTGTTCTCTTCGTTCACCGTAATGAATGCTCATTGCAATAAATGCTACGATGAGTGTAACGAATAGTGAACAGTAATAATATTTATATTATTAGGGTGAACGAAGAGAACAGAGTTAAAAGGAATCGAACCCTTACGTGCTCGTATCAAAAACGAGTGCCTTAACCATTTGGCTATAACTCTTATTTTAAGACGCCAGCAGAAAGAGAGGCAATTCTTAAGAATTTAGTGTACTTGAAAGATTTGGAAATGGCTCCAAAGATTCGAGTAGCTAAAAGTTTTTTTTGTTTAGTAATTAATATGACTGCATTTTCAAAAAAGTCAATTTTATCATAAAAAGGAGTAAATTTATTGACTTTAGTTCTGACAAGTAAAGCTTTACAGATATCTCCTTTTTTAATTTTAGCAGTTTCTTTTCTTTTTTTACGTAAACTTCGAATAGCTACAGTAATTATATCCCCAATACGAGCATATCGTCTTCTATAACCTTTCATAACTTTGATACAATATGCAGTTTTAGCACCAGAGTTATCAATGACGTTTAGGATAGTTTTATCTTGAATCATATATTTTATTTTGCGTAAATTTGCGAAAAAAAGAATGATTGATGTTGAATAGAATGAAATGTCATATTTTATCAAACAGATTTTTTATAACCAGGTATAATACCAAATTGTAAAAGTTCTCTAAATTTAATTCGAGATATATGAAAAGGTCTGATAGAACCTCTTGATCGATTATGCATAATACATCGACGAACAATTTTAGTTTTAGAGAATTCTTTTTGATTTAATAAATCTAAGGGAGGTAGAATTCATTTTCGAACATGTTTGTTAAGAAAATGTGAATAAACAAATTTTAATGAAGAATTTAATAATTCTTTTTTGTTTACATTTTCTCGAACTTGTTTATCTTTGACTTTAAAGAATAGCATATATGTTTAATCTCAATTTAAAGCACCAGCTTTTCAAGCATATATAAATCCTATTAATAATTCAATAATGAAATCCATCATACTTCATAAACCTTCAGCATTTAATAAACTAAAAGAAATACATCAAGGAAAAAAGTATACAGCTTCAAGATCAAAAATAATAAATAAGATAGCTACTAAATAAAAACGAACATCAAAAACATTACGGGCATCTTCATAAGGATCAAAACCACATTCATAAGCAGAGACTTTTTCAGCATCAGGATTTGAAGTACTAAAAGTATAAGATAAAAATAGTATAGCAAAAGCAAGAAGAATAGAAAATCCTAATAAGAAACTGATTTTAATTGATTCATTATAAAAGAGTGACATAATATAATTTTTATTTTAGATTGAAAGAAGTAGGATTCGAACCTACGTAAGAAGTTTCTAATAGATTTACAGTCCATCACTTTTAACCACTCAGTCATTCTTTCTAGAAAATTCAATTTATTTAAATTAAATTAATTGAATTTAAATTCATGAGCATGATCTAGATTTCCAAAAATTTGTCAACTTAATCAACGTTTATAATTGGCATGAGTACAACCTCTTACAACAATAGGCATAAAACCGTGATTTACTCCACAAATTTCACTACATTGTCCATAATAAACTCCAACACGTTTTAAAAATACAGAAGCTTGACTTAATCTTCCTGGACAAGCATCAACTTTAATACCAAAAGAAGGTACTGCTCAGCTATGAAGAACATCAGCTGCTGTAATTAATAATCGAACGTGTGTATTAATAGGAAGAGTCACTCTATTATCAACTTCTAATAATCTAAAACCACCTCTATTTAAAGTATCAGTTGCATCCATATAAGCATCAAAACAAATAGATTTAGAACCTTTTTGATTTCCATAATCAGAATACTCATAACTTCAATATCATTGATGTCCAATAATTTTTAAAGTAATAGTAGGGTCAATTACTTCGTCTAATGAATATAATAAAGCAAATGATGGTACAGCAATTAATACTAAAATTATTGCTGGTAAGATGGTTCATACAATTTCTAAAACGCTTGCATGAGTAAATTTTTGTGGTACTGGATTTTCTGTATGATCAAATTTTTCTATTATATAACAAATTAGTCAAAAAACACATACACCAATTGCAATAATATAAAAATTTAAATAATTATGAAAATAGATCATACCTTCCATTACTGGAGTAGCTGGATCTTGAATACCCATTTGTCAATGTTCAGCTGCATCACAAAAACAAATAGGAGAAACTGAATTTAGTCTTCCAATTAATTTTTCAATTAATCTTTCAATTAGTTTTTCAACAAAAATTTCAAAACAGTTGTTAAAATAATTCATATATATTTTCAATTTTATATTACCCAGTATAGGAATCGAACCGATACCTTAAAAAAGAGCAAATTTTAAGTCTGCCGCGTCTACCAATTTCGCCAACTGGGTAAAAAAACTATGCTGTTGTCAACAAGATGATAGATAATGGGATTCGAACCCACAACCGTCAAAGCCACAATTTGAAACTCTAACCAATTAAGCTATATCTATCAACATGTTAGCTGGTTTTTTATTAATTGCCGTTGACGACTTGTGAATCTGAATAAAAAGATAAAAGAAAAATAAAGGTACTATAAGTTCAATTTGTTCAATCGCAAACAAATAGAAAAAAATACTAAAAACAACAAAATATGTTAAATAATCAAATATAAAACCAGTTTGAAAAGTTTTAATATCTTTTACAACATTATTTATTGTTAATATAATTCCAAATGGTCCAAATTTTTCAATTAATCCTCTATCAATAGTATTATAATAATAAGAATAACTAGATTTTAAGGTTACTTGAGTTAAAAGTTCATTATATATTCTATCAAAATATCATTTTTTATTAAAAAAATTGTAATATTTTTTAAATAAGAGTGTTTTTTTAATAGAATAATAGAAAACAATTAAATATTTATACAATAAAAATGAAAAAATTGCACCAAGTACTGTAATAATCAAAGGTAAACATTTTAAATAGATATTAATAAATTCAATATCAGGTAGTGTGTATTTGAACGGAGTGGTAAAAAGAGCAGAACCTCAAAAATCAGTTCCAAATCCAATAAAGAAATCTTTCGAACAAAATCCGATTAATATACTTAAAAAGCAAAGTAAAAATAAAGGTAATGTCATTCGAATTCCACCTTCATGAGCATTAAAAGTCGTTATCTTTGTATTAGATGCATCAGATAAGAAAACTAAATATAATAGTCGTATAGAGTAGAATGCTGTACAAAAAGCAGCAAGAATTCCTAGAATGAATGAGATATGAGCAGAAATTGTAAATGTTGCGTAACTAACTTCTAAAATTACATCTTTAGAATAAAACCCAGCAAGAAAAGGAAATCCCATTAATGCAAAAGATCCAATCAACATAATTCCAAATGAAAACGGTAATAACTTTTTCATTCCTCCCATTTTTCTCATATCTTGTTCATCAGATAACGCGTGAATTACAGATCCAGCACCTAGGAAAAGTAAAGCTTTAAAGAATGCGTGATTAGATAAATGAAATAATCCAACTTCGTAACTAGAAAGTCCACAGGCAAATATCATGTATCCTAATTGACTACAAGTTGAATATGCGATAACTCTTTTCATATCATTTTGAAATAATCCTGTAGTAGAAGCAAAAAATGCTGTTGCAGAACCAATAAAAATAATAATATTTAAAGTAAATGGTGACAATTCAAATAGAAAAGAACATCTACATATTAGAAATACTCCTGCTGTTACCATTGTTGCTGCGTGAATTAAAGCAGATACAGGGGTAGGACCTTCCATTGCATCAGGAAGTCAAGTATGTAAACCTAATTGAGCAGATTTTCCCATAGCACCAACAAAAAGTAAAGTGCATATTAAATCTAATACAGGAAATTGAAAACTTCCAATAATAAGATATAATGTATTTGTTGTAGGAGCTAGATTAAAAATTACTTCATAATCTAATGTGTTGTAAACTAGATATATACAAAAGATAGCTAATAACAAAGCAAAATCACCAACTCTGTTAATAAGCATGGCTTTTATAGCTGCTTTATTGGCTTGTACTCTTGTAAATCAAAAGTTAATAAGCAAATAAGAAGATACTCCAACACCTTCTCAACCGACAAACATCTGTAAGAAGTTATTTGCTGTTACTAAAATCAACATGAAGAAAGTAAATAAAGACAAATACGACATAAAGCGAGTCAGGTGAGGATCGTTTTCCATATATTCGGTGGAATATAAATGAACCAAACTTGAAATAAAAGTAATAATGACTAACATTATGACAGTTAAACTATCAAAACAAAAGTTTCAATTTAATTCTAACGAGTCTACGTGAATTCATTCCGCTAAATTTAAAATGAAAACCTCTCCATTTTGTAAGATCGAAATTAATAAGAACAACGATAAACAAAAAGATGATAACGTAAAAAATGTACTAACAAAACAAACACCAGTCCCTAATTTATGCCCAAAAACACTTCCACTTAAAAATCCTAAAAAAGGAAATAATAATATACAAAGTAACATAAAGGCATTACTTTAATGAAAGGAAGCAATAAATCTAGGATCTGTAGAAAATTATTTATTTCTCTATTACTCCTTCTTTTTACAATGGAAACGATCGGATTTGAACCGATAACCTCATGCATGCAAAGCATATACTCTACCAGTTGAGATACGCTCCCTGTCCACTAC
>Ga0209084_1003964_pt1 | contig 10599 bp, 22 predicted proteins | sample C_130820_MF_Meta_FD_187309 | JGI IMG/M metagenome (GOLD analysis project Ga0209084, IMG submission 187309) | Freshwater microbial communities from Lake Croche, Canada to study carbon cycling - C_130820_MF_MetaG (SPAdes) (version 2) | ecosystem: Environmental > Aquatic > Freshwater > Lake... | reverse complement strand
GCTATTGGGGTTTTTAGCAGTTGAATCTAAGCCGCTTTCATTATTCATAACTACCATTAAAAAACGAGGGTCGGTATTTAATGCAGCAGCTATTTCAATAACTTTATTACCGAACTCTTTTTGGTTCTTTTTTACTTTATTAATAAAAGGTAAATCTAAGTAGGTCATAAAAATTTTTGCAAAATTTCAGTAACTAAAATAATATTTTTAGGATTGTAAATTTTATAAACGATGGTCCGAATTCTTGACATTTGAATTTTCTAATTTATGTACTCTTTCCGTTAAAAAATCGTGTTTAGTGTTTAAAACTTCAAAGCCGGTTTTAATATCATTCAATGTTTTAGAAATAGCAAATAATTGTTGAACCATAGCTGTACCAATTATACCAATAATTAGCAATATAATTTTTATAAATATATCGTTACTCAACATCTCTCAACATTCCTTTCTTTCTTAATATTCTTTTTTCGAAAAAACGTATAAGAATACCAACAGCAATAGTAATAAGACTAGAAGTAATATTATTTGAGACATTTGGTATTATATTAGTATGTGAATTTTCAGCTATTTGAAAGCCAATATTAACAAGTTGTTGAATTGCTGTTGAATCAATCATAAAATTATTTATTAAAATTATATTTAGTTTCTAATTCATTTACAATTTCTTGTACTTTTTTTGCTTTATATTTTAACCAAAAACAAACTTGGTTAAATTCAGTAGGTTTTTTATAATAAGTTTCTAATTTTTTAATCCAGTAATTTTGCCACTTTATTTCGGTTTCAGCTTGTTTTATAAAATCTTTAAATACCTCATTACCTATACCACTAATTGAAATTTTATAATTATGGCTTTTTATATCCTGGTGCTTGTCTCCAGATATTTTTTTCTTTGTGGCTACTTTTTTAATACCACTAATTGTTTTATATTTTATCATATCTAAATCAAATTTTTCAAAGTTTTTTTTACCCCAATTTACTGCTTCTTGATATGAATCAAAAATTTTCATATCAGGCTTAAAGCCTTTATCTTTATTTAAATAATTAATATAAACTTCTTCTTGTTTAATTGCGCCAATTTTTTTAATTTCCTTTTTAGCAGCAGCTGTTTTCTTTGGCGCTGTTTTTTTCTTTCCTCTTATTTTTGCCATAAAAGCTTTTGCTTCTTTACTACCTTTTTTAAGTTTCATATTTTTTTATTTATTAAAATGGTAAATCATCTTCATATTGAATAACACTTTTTGTAGGTTCTTCTTCAAACTTTTCAAGTTCCCTATGTTTTTGTTCATCTGAAAATAAATCGGTATTATATTTATTTCCTATTGGGTCGTATTTTTTTATTAAAGCAGCTTCTAATATAAAAGCTTGTTTTGCTGTTTTAGTATAAACAACACGAACTTTTACATTTTCCGGATTGAATACAGCCCTATATTGTTTACTTTTACTCCAATCTTGAAAATGCCTATATAAAGTTCGGTATAAATTATTTTTTGAAAAGCCAACATAAATAATTTCTTTACCTTTATAAACAATATAAACGCCGGGAACATTCCGAACATTAAAAGTAGTATGTTTTATACCTTTAACTAATTTATAAGGAGAAGCTATCCGTTGTTTATACATTAGTCAAATACTTCTATTTTTTTTATTACTTGTAATTCGTTTTTATCAATAGTATTTTGATGACCAAAGACAATATTATAACCTTGAGCAGTTTTTTCATTCGTGTATATCATTTCCTCGTAAGAATCATAAAAAAAACCTGATTTTAATTGCAGGACCATTTGATTGTTTAAAGTAACAGTATTATCCCCCTTATTAATAAATTTATAACTTGTAGCGTTTTGGTCCACTATATAAGTGTCAGTAGTTATGATTTGAAATTCAAATTTATATTTCCTTATCTTTTCCATATTAATAATATTTAGGATAATTTTTTACAATATTTACTATTATATTCAATTCTTCGGCATTTAAAAAGCTTTTTAAATAAGTCAATAAGTCTTTATTATATTTTGTAGAAAAAATTGAAGCAACAATAGCAAGTTGGTATTGCGTCTGAATAAGTCTAAAAATATTGTACGTTCTTTCGGGGTCATCATAAAAAAAGCCTTTTGAATCATACAACATTTTAGGCATAGCACCCAAAACGGAAGCTTTTGAACCAAACTGACTAACATAATTAAAAACTTTGGGCGCCTTATTTTTATTATAATCATTTATTAAAGTAGCTGCATAGCTTGGGCTAAATGCTAAAAAAGGGCTATTACCTATATTTACACTTGAACCACCGGCTTGTTCTATTGCTGCTTCGGTTGCCACATCGGCTTCGCTTTTAGTAAGCCCAAAAGTTTCACTTAATTTTTTTATAGCTTTATAAGCTAAAAAAGCGCCACCAACATATAAACCAATTTTTACATATTCGCCAACATCGGAACTTTTAATTTTTGCCATTTTATTTTCGTGTTTCTTTTTCCATAGCCATTCCCTTAGTCGGTGGCATAAATTTTAAAGAACTTGCTGTTTTTTTTAAATCGGGCATAGTTCTTTTCATTGGGCTTTTATTTTCGGTTTTATTTTTTTTCATAAAGTAATAAATACCGGCTGCTGCTGCTGCTAAAATTAATATCGTTTTTGTTTTCATTGTTTTTTGAATAAAGGTTTAAGGCGCTATACCTACATATTTCTTAAAGTTTTTAAAAGCATTTCGAAAGTTGCTGTTTGGTTTTCGGCTAAGCTTGACAATTTTAAAAGGTCAGTATCAATTTCGCTATCGTATTTAGCTAATATTTTTACAGCTTTATTTATATTTGCTATCTTATCGGCGTCTAATCCATTTATAGCTGTTGGTGCTGCTTTTTTTCCCCCTAAGCTTTGAGTAAGCAAACCTATTAAATTTAAAATATTAGGGTTATTTAGTCCACTTAGTTGGTCCATATCATCTTCTTCTTCTTCTTCTTCTTCAATGAATTTATTAAATTTTTCATCAAGTTCAGCCATTTTTTTCATCAATTCGTTTTCATTGTTTTTCATCTGCATTTTTAAAAGTGCATTTTCAATTAGTTCCGAAGTATTTAAATTTTGGCTTTGCTGTTGTGCTTGTAAAAAATTATTTTGGCTTATTTCATTGATTTGAAAAGAAACATTGTAAACTTTACCTTTTTTCTTATTAGCGACTTCTTCGCCTAAATCTTCCGAATCTTCCTTACTATTAAACAGCTTCAATTCATAGATAACAGCATTGTTCATACAATCAGCCCAAACAGCAAATTTTTCTATTGCTTTGTCGTTATCCCCTTTCTCAATCCATTCAAAAATAGGGTCGGAGTTTTTGTGCGTGTCTTTACGATAAATAACAAATTTTGTCGTACCACACATTTTGATATACTTAGAAACACTATCTTTTCCAATTATTTGAGCTGCCATTTTTTATTTTTTTAAAAGGTTTTTATTTGCGTCTAAGTCAATGCGTGAATATTGAAAAGTAATAGGAATAACAAAAGTAAGAGGGTCCGGGAATTTTCCATCGGGATAAATAATAGTTATTGAACTATTTTGTAAATCAAAAAGTTGTCCGGTAAAAATTTTGTGGTCTTTTTCTACAATAGTTGATTCTCTATTTATGTGAGGTAAAATAATATTTTCATCTTGACTATTTTCAATAGTTTGAAAAATAGTCAATGGTGCGTCTTTTAAAAAATTATCATTATTTATATCATACAAATTTAAAAATGACTGCTGAAAATATTTTTTTTCAATTATCGAAAGTTGATAGTCGGGGTCATTTGTAAAAGCACCACTATCGTAAGTAATTAAATCGGGAGTTTTTGAATATAAATATTTATAATATGTTTGAACACCCCACAATTTTACATTTCGTAGTTCGTTGTTATCTTTAAAATTTACTTTTTTTTGTAAATTTCTAATATCAATTTTTTGTAAATCTACTTTCGTAAAAATTGTAATTTCTCTAATTATTGGTAAAGACATAATAATGATAATTTTTAATAATAATATTAGTGTTTATTAGCAAAAGTAGTTTGTGAATAGTTTTCGTTATCATCACTATAATAAATAGACAATAAAAAAACTTGGTCAAAAGCTGCCGGTGCTGCAAAAACTATATCAATGAAACTTTTTGGAAAGTTAATGCGCTGTCCAATATAAGAACAAAAATTTTTTTCTTGGATAGTACATTCAGCAGTTCCGGCTGTCATATTATTTTCAATCGTTTGGAATTTTGATTGAGGGCTTTGTTTATCAAATTCTCGACCGGAATAATTTTGTAATGTTAAAAAACTTGTCAAAAATAATCTTTTATCAATTAAAGGTCTTGTAGATATAATTGAATAAGGTACTAAATTTTCATAATATGTTTGAATACCCCACGTTTGTACGTTACGCAAATTTTGGGCGTCCGGTAAATTAAAGCGTGTAGCTGTTGAACCCGCCGGGATAACTACTTCAATAAGTTCGTGTTTTATAACTTTTTTCATAATGTTGTTTCGTTTTAGAAAGAAAGGCGCAAAGTTTTATTTTTTGCGCCTTTCAAAATTACTATTTTATTTTTGATTGAGCAAATTTCTATCCTTGAAAAGCTGCTGCATTTTGAGCCAATAAACCAAAAGCACGAACTGCGATTTTATCAATAGTTACTTCGATTTGGTTGTTTAATGTTTGCCAAATAAATGTACCTCCTTCAATAGCTTGGGGTAAACGAATATTTATATCATTTTTCTTAGCACCGGATAAAGTAATCATAGGAGAAAATTTTACCATTCCGTCTATATTAAAGTCATTTGAAGGACTTGTAGTAATAGTTCCTGAATTATTTTTAGCTTCAAATTGAGTGCGAGTAATTTTCTCACTTCTTCTAGTGTCAAATTTTTCTAAATAAACGATATTATTTACAGCAATTTTTAAAACACCGGCATATAGATTTTTTAATCTAATTGGTAATTCTGTGTTTTTGTCTATTGTACCTAATTCATAAGGGACATATGAAAATAATTGTTTACCGTATTCAACAACACCGGTTTCAGTTGTATATTTATATGTACCATACAAATAAACACCTAACGAAGTAATGATAAATTCATCATTAAGATTAAGGCGAATTTGGTCTGCTGTAAGGCTTTGTGTCTGATTTTCCAATACTTCAAAGTCATAAGAACTTTTTGTAGGGTCGATTGTTTGTGTTAAAAATAAAGATGATTGCGTTAGACGCACATTTCCTTTACCATTTCTTGCGTACTTGCCTCTAATTAGGTCGAAGTCTACTCTTTTTGAGATTGCCATTTTTTTTTTATTTTTTAGTTGTTTATTTTTATTGAATAAATGTTTAAGGTGCTATCTATTAAATATTAATATTCATCATCATAGTCCATACCATTAACGACTGCTAAATCATCACCGGCTAATATATCTTGGTCTCCATTAACGACTGATAAATCATCACCGGCTAAAACATCAATTCCACCATTTAAAGATACTTCTAACATATCATCATCTTCAACACCGGAAAGAACACCGAAAGATTTTAATAAATCAACCGAACCAACAGCTATCATACCACTACCAACACCGGCAAGGGCATTTTTCATTTTACCACCTTTTACTAAGCTTGGCAATAATACACCAACAGCTATTTTACCGGCTGCTGTAATTTTTTTGTTAATAGTTGCCGGGATAAATTTATCCAAATAACCGGCAGCAACAGCACCGGCTGCTACTCCCAAAATGTTCATCACATCAACAGCGCCCATACTTGAATGTTTACGGCGAGAAGTGTGTCTTTTTTTTGTGTGTTTTTTACGTCTATGTTTCATTTTTTTATTTATTTATTGTTTATTACTTTCTTTTTTTCATTAATAAATAGCCACCGACTAAAACAACAGCAGCGCCACCAATTACATAAGGGTTTTTATAAAATGGAGTTTTTGTTGTTGTATCTTCTCCGGTTTCTATTGTTGCTATATTTTGGTCCGGGCTTATTAATGTTTTAGCAGCGTCTGCTATTGCTTGAACATCGGCAGCAGTATCTCCGTGCTTATCGCTTTTATATTTAGCAAACAATCCAATTATAGCTATTATAATAGGTGTTGCTGCTGCTATTGCTGCTTCTTGTGTTATCCCCAAAGAACTACCTTTTTTTATATCTCTCCATATATTATCGGGTCCTAAAATTTGTCCACCGACAATATCTCCGGTCTTATATTTACCACTTATTGAAGATTTCGCACCTTTATTAATTGCTTTTTTTAATTTTTCCCAATCTCCCTTAAATTTCTTAGTCCAAATATCTTTTAAATCTTGTGCTGATTCAGGGCTTTTTTGATATAATTGTGCTAATCTTTTTGCTACCTTTAAAACATTTAAATTAACAAGTAATAAAAAAGCGGCTCTACTTGGTGCCAATCCTATTTTAGCTACTACCGGCAAACCATTTTTTACAGCTGTTTCAACTTTTGCAGCTACATTTTTAGCAGTTGCTTCTACATTATTAACAGCGTCTTTTACAGCGCCCTCAACAGTATTTACAGCACTATTCCAAGCATCTTTTAATTTACCATTTATTTGTGAATCATCTTCGTTATCATCAAAGCCATTTAAATAAGAAATTGCCATTTTTTTTTAGTTTAAATTTAAGTTATATTTATATTTATATGAAGCTTCACTATTGAAGCTTCGCATACAAGGGTCCACAATTACTTCTTTATTATTTATATAAGCTACACAATATATATGAGTAGGGTCTGAATTATAAAAATTTTGCGATATTAAGCGCATTTGTGTTTTTATTCCTAAGCCATTTAAAATTGAACAACAAAAAGTAGTATAATGTTTACAATCGTTATTTTTTTTATCTGCTAATATTCTTTGAATAGTCTTAGCAGTTTGCAAATCGGCGCTCTCTCTATTATATTTTAAATTCCTTTTGCAATATTCCCAAACATTATAACAAGTCAAAAGTTCGCTTTTAGCTTTAAAATGCTTACTTAATACAGCAGCAGCTTCTTTGCTTTCTTTTACAGCCCTTTTTAATTGTAAAGCTATATTTTTAGCAGTTTGGCGACCTCTTATACTTTCATCATTATATTTAGGGGTCAATAAATTCATTATACAAATATATTAATCATATATATATTATTTAAATAGTTCCGGAAACTTTGTGGTTAAATTGTGGTTAAAACTATTTTCCGGTACTTTTCCTATACATTTTATTAAAAAATTTGCTTCTTCAATAGAGTAAAAATGTTTCCTTTTGTTTGGTTCGTATTTTTTTAACATTGGAGTATATTTTTTAATTTTCTTTTCAATTAATGATTTTGAACAACAAAAAATTGTTGCGAAGTCGGAAATTCTAAACATTATGAAAAATTTTTTAAGTTTATATTTAACAAATATACAAAAAAAATAACCTTGTTTTAGAGCTTATGTTTGTTAGTTTAGTTTACTCTATTTTATATAGAGTAAACTAACTAAACTAAACCTCTACTTTTAAACCTTGAAAAATTAAATTAAACCATTAAACCTTTATAATAAAACTTAAATTAATTAGCACCTTAAACCTTTATTCAAAAAATAAATATAGAACTTAAATAGAACGGAGTTCTGTGTCCGTTATTTTTTTTTCGTCTAAATGTTTGTATTTAAAATATTTTTGTATATTTGTAGTGTAAGGTGCTAACATTTATATGTTAAAGCAAAAAGCAAAAAAAAGCCGGATAATTAAATTATCCGGCTTTGCTTTTTTTAACCTTTATTAAAATGCTGTTTGCAGCCCTTTATTTTTACCCCAAGTATAAGCTAACTTATTTTTGTTGGTACCGGTCCTATTATAGATATTTATCCACATAGGGTTATGTTTATTAATCATAAATATAATAAACTTGTTTACATCATTAAACCGGTATTTAACACAAATGTTATTTTTTAAATTTGTGTCATATCCAATTTTACCAATACCACTAAATTTTCTTTCCGGTCGGATTATTTTCTTTTTTATCATATCTTTTTTTTAGTTATCGTATAAAAATCTATTGGATATATATAAGAGTCTTGACTTCTTATTCTTTCCAAAGCTTCATATTTACTCTCACAAAGAATATATCTTATGTTTTTGTTTTTGTCTTTTATGCAAAAAAGAGATTTATAACTTTTCATATTAAAAAATTTTATAGAATTTAATGCGTATATGGTTCGCAAATATAGTGATTTCATCTATTTTTATTTTAGGTATAATTAACTGCATATTATATTTCTCAATAGTTATCATAAAAGTAACATCGCTAAAATTATTAATAGCTGTTATATTTTTACAATAAACATTCAAATTATTTTCAAAGTATTCATCTATGAGGTCGCTTTGTTTTTTCATATTTTTTTTCTTGTATAATTAGAATTATAAAACTTTTTTTTATTATAGTTTGTATTGCAGCTTGTTATTAACAAGCTGCAAAAAATTAAGATTATTTTCATTCTTCTAAATTAAATTCCATTAGCACATCGTGCCAAAAATTAACATAGTCTTTATAATAGCGTATATCTATTTTGTAACTATCTTTTAATTTTTCGTTGCATATATATTTACATTCCTCAATGATTTCAAAGTGAGAAATAAAATTATATTTAATCTTATCTAAATGGTCATACATTTTTTTAGCGTGTTGTTTTGGTGTTTCTTTTTCCATTGTTTTATTTTTATTTATAAATTACTAATATTAAATGTTCATCATTTGTCATAACAAAAAATTTATTATTAAATTTTTTTAGTGCTATAAAGGTGTTACTATATATAACATCTTCAAAATATATAACATATCTTTCTTGCCCAAATTGTTTGCTTTCGTGAAAATCTTTAATCTCATCATTATTTTTTAAAATATGTTTTAATTTAGATAAAGTTAATTTTTTTTCTTTTTCCATTGTTTAGTGTTTATAATAGGTGTAAATTTTATCTTTATTAATTATATACTTTTTGAAAATTAAATATGGTATTATTGTTTGCTTAACAGCATTTAAACCTACACCAAAAATATTTTTTAAATTTTCTACTATTGCAGCATAAACGTATTCTTTTTGCATTTCAAATAAAATATCTAACCGGGCTTTAAGTTCATCATCTGAATAATTATCCATACTAAATTTTTTCTTTTTTTCCGGAGTATTGGCGCCCGGATTGTCGGCAGTTGTGTACGTGTTTTTTTCATTATCATATTGTATGGAAATTGGTTCAAAATGTGCGTCTGAACGTAGCATATTACATTCAAGGGTTGAAGTGTCTGTTGTCCGGTCTAAGGTAACTTTAAGAACGGATTGCGCACCCCTATCGGCATAGCTACCTAAATTTCCCAAAGTAAAATTATTAGATTTTGATAAATGAAGTAAACAAACTACGGAAAGATTGAATTTTGCTGTTATCATCTTTAAAAACTGAATTACTTTTTTAGCTTCTAAAATGTTGTTCGGGTCCATACAAAGTTCGGTTAAATTGTCTATAAACAACAATTTAGGGCGTTCCGTTTCGCAAATGGTATAAATGGATTGTAAAATTATTTCGGGGTCGTATTCTCTAAATAAATAGGCGCTAAAACATTCCGGCAATTTCTTATTATCAATTAATTTTTTTAAAAATTTATTTTGTTTGTAAAAGTCAAAGTTTGATTGTTCGGTATCAATTAGTATTATTTTTTCTCCTTTTTTTATATTAGCTTTTATTTCAAAAAATGGTTTTTGTGTTAAAGCCGAAGCTATAAAAAGTTGCATAAAAGTTGTTTTTCTCGCTTTTGGTAGTCCTGATATTGTCATAAACGAATTTTCCGTTAAAATGACTTTATCTTTTATTAAAATTAAGGGCGTTGGTTGTTCGAGTTCTATATCTAAAAATTTAGATTTCTCGATTATATTATTAAGTTCTTCTATTTTCATATTAAAAAAATTAGCCCGGTTAATGTAGTAGAGTACATTCCGGGCTATAAAAAACACCACATTCAAGGGCTATTTTTAAATATCGTTTTGTTTTACTCTACTAAAACGGAAGCAAATATAAATAAGTTTTTGAATAAAACAATTTATTTCAAATATTTATATAAAAAAAAAGTAGTTGCGATAAATAAAATACCAATTAAGGGTAAATTGTTATTTGATTGAGGGGTTAAATATTTAGAATATTTTTTATTTACATAGTCTTTAAATTCTTGAACACTCAATTTTGCGTCTTTGTTTGTGTCAAAAATTTTATTAGCTTTTACTACCCAAGTCGGAAATTCCCAAGTATCACTTTTATAGAGTGCCAAAGGAAAAAAAATAGCCAAGTAAACATCGGCAGCGCTAACTAATTTATTTTTATATACTTTAAGATACTTATAAACATAGTCAAGCTGTTTAACATTTTCCATAGTTCTTAAATCTGCTGTTGTTGTTCCTAATTCTTTTGCTGTTGGTTCCATAAATTGAATTAAACCGGTTGCGCAGCTATTGGGGTTTTTAGCAGTTGAATCTAAGCCGCTTTCATTATTCATAACTACCATTAAAAAACGAGGGTCGGTATTTAATGCAGCAGCTATTTCAATAACTTTATTACCGAACTCTTTTTGGTTC
>Ga0209084_1003963_pt1 | contig 10601 bp, 8 predicted proteins | sample C_130820_MF_Meta_FD_187309 | JGI IMG/M metagenome (GOLD analysis project Ga0209084, IMG submission 187309) | Freshwater microbial communities from Lake Croche, Canada to study carbon cycling - C_130820_MF_MetaG (SPAdes) (version 2) | ecosystem: Environmental > Aquatic > Freshwater > Lake | place... | reverse complement strand
CTAATTTAACATTTATAAAGAGAAACATTGATGATTTAACTGATATATGTGTGTTGTTTGAGCGCTTTAATCTTTTTTTTATACTGATTCGATTGTGATCATAGGTTTGGGGAACTTTTATAAATACATAAAATCCTAAAGCGTTAACTTAATTCAATTGAAGGGGTTACGTGAGCCTGCAGCTAACACTCCCATCAGAAAGATCTGAGCGTCTCAAAGTCATTCGTGAGGCCTTTCCTGAATTGAACGGGCCAGATTGTCCTACCCCGGGAGGACGAAAGCAGGCACTCATTGCGCTCACCAGCATTGATCCCGTCGCCTATGGTCGCAGTCGCAATTACCTGGATGGGTCGGTGACGCGATTATCTGCTTTTATCCGTCACGGTTGCATTACTCTTTCTGAAGCCCGTCAAATGTCTATTTCTAACTGGACGAGTTCGCAGGCTTTTAAATTCATCTTCGAACTGGCTTGGCGTGATTTTTGGCGCAGGGTTTGGAAAACCTTAGGTCCTGCCATACGTAAAGACATCGAAAAACCTAAGGTCAAACTTGGCCATGACCCTTTGCCCACCGATATTCGCCAAGGACAAACAGGTTTGCCCTGCATGGATGCATTTGTTCGTGATCTCGTGGATACAGGCTACGTACACAATCATGCGCGTATGTGGTTTGCTGCTTATTGCATTCATTTTAGAAAACTCTCCTGGCGCTCCTGTGCGGACTGGTATCTCGGCAATTTAATTGATGGCGATCTCGCCTCTAATCATTTGTCTTGGCAGTGGGTAGCCTCAACCTTTGGATCCAAGCCCTACATCTTCAACAAAGAAAATTTGGCGAAGTATTCAGGAAATAAATGGTGTGCCTCCTGTCAAGTTGCCTGTCCTTTTGACGACTCATACCCGGGATTGCAAAAAAAGCTATTTGGAGAGCAAAACCAGTGAATTCAGTCTTATATTTTCATGATGAGATGCTCAATCCCGAGCATAAACTCCTGACAATGTATCCAGATATCCCGAGAGTTTTTATATTTGATACCGCACAAATCGAACGAGATGGCTTTAGTTTGAGGCGCTTACAGTTTATTGCTGACTGTGCGGCTGAAATCCCAAATATACAAATCTATAAAGGAGTCATCAGCGAGGTGTTGAAGGAAATGGGGGCCGAAATCATCATTACCCAAAAAACGCCTCAGCTCCATATTTCATCTGGCTTAAATGGGTTTAAAGTACAGTGGCATGATGAACCTGAATTTGTATCTTTCCGCGGGCGCCTAAAACGGTTTATGCATTACTGGAAGATTGTAGAGCCTGAATTAATAGGTTCTCCCAATGTCATTGACGCGCCTATTTCATCCTCTTCTCCCCCATGTGAGCAAAAGCAACTCCCTATTTCATTTGAAGATGCAGCTTAGCGATTGATAAACGAACTGATCCGCAAAACGATTCGGGAAATGGTGGGGGGCAAAGGGCCGCCTACTGCCTTCCTCGAACCTAAGGGCGATCCAGGGCTATTTGGGCCTGATTCGGTTGCTTGGAAGGTGCATGCCGATTTTGTTTCTATGATGATAGGCGGCATCAGTTCCCTTGTCTTACAGGCCATGCATCCTAGAGCGCTTGCAGGGGTGTGGGATCATTCAACGTTTAGAGATGACCTCACCGGAAGGTTAGGCCGAACCGCATATTTCATTGCGGCCACAACCTATGGTTCGCAGGAAATGGCACAGCGGTCGATTAACAAGGTCAACGCCATTCATCAGCACATTACCGGTGTAGATGAGTTTGGGCGCGCTTACAGTGCCACTGAACCAGCATTATTGGCCTGGGTACACATCACTGAAACGTCCAGTTTTTTAAACGGTTACCAAAAATATTGCACACCAAAGCTTACCTTAGCCCAGCAAGATCAATACTTCAAAGAAATGAAGATGCTCGGGGAGAGGATGGGGGCGAAGGATTTACCTGCTACTTTAGCTGAAACGCACTCTGCCATCTTGTCTTATCTACCCGAACTGCACTATGGCCCAAGAGCGCAAAGCATAGTGAAATTGTTGGACGATTTTCCAACGAGTGCCTTGAGTAAGCCCTTGCTGAAACTCTTCAGCAAAGCAGGTTTTTATAATCTTCCTGATTGGGCTTTTGAAAAACTCAATAAGCCTATTCCTGGCTTGCTTCAACGATCAGTCGTTTCTTCGGCGGTTGATCTGATTGCCATACCAATTCGTGATGCTTTAAAAGATGGCGTTGCTGCGCACGCTCGACGTCGCGTCTCGTAAAATATAAAAGGAAAATATAATCGGTAAAGTTAACTTACATAAACTCTTTTGCAAGATCTACCGAAGATCTTACATTTAAGTGATCAAAGTTTTTCTCTAACCAATCTGCAGCAAACAAGCGTCCACGATCACGAAGCATAACCAGAAACGCCCAATCAAATGTCATTCTGGATGCGACCGACAAATCCATCATTGCATCATCAGCGCGTAAAGAGTGCATAAAGATCTGCTTTAGCTTGTCTTTAAACTCATCCTTGATCCAACCCTGATTTTGCATTTGTTGCACAAAGTAAATAGCGCGTAATTCTTTGATTAAAGAGGTATTGAAGGTGATTTCACTCACTCGGTTCGCAATATCATCAGCCGAAGTAGGCACGCCGTGTCGTTCAATTGGATTATTGTGAACAACGAGGATATCTCTCGAATCACAGTGATAAATCAAAGGATACAGCACAGGGTTCCCCATAAAGGAACCATCCCAGTAGTGCTCTGAATCAATCTCTACCGCATTGGAAAGATGAGGAAAACAAGAACCGGCCAGAATGACATCGACACAGATCGAAGCAGTATCAAACACTTCTGTTTTTCCTGACCTCACATTTGTGGCGGCAAAAAACAGTTTGGTTTTGGAATTTTGATTCAGCTCTTCAAAATGAATGAACTCATTTAAAATCTGCCGCATTGGATTGAAGTTGGTGGGATTAAGGATATTCGGGGGAAAAATACCAATAATCATCTTTGAAAATGCTGTAGAAACAGCATGTTCAATTTTAATTCCCATTAATTTTTCTATTGGAGAAAGTTTCACCATTCCATAGGTTTGTCCCGCTACGGAAATGGCATTCCAGAAATGATGTAGGGTTTCCCGTGCAAATTCATTACCTTTCATCACACCATAAGCATACACTGCTGCGTTCATTGATCCGGCACTTGTTGAAGAAATACCTTCAATTTCGACTCGATCGTCTTCAAGGAATTTATCCAGGACCCCCCATGCAAATGCACCATGTGCTCCTGCACCTTGAAGCGCAATGTTGATCTTTTTTTTACTTTTTCTTGAATTCACTTCTAAACCCTATCTCGTCATATTTTTACTTCACAATGTGCCGACATTCAGCTAAGCCTTTGTAGTAAATAATTAAAATTTGTTTTTTTTAGTATACGCATAAATGCTTAAGAACTATAATGTAAAAAAGTGTGTCAAGACCTGTAGTATTTTTTTATTAAATTAGGCTATTAGATGCAATCTTTTTGGTTTAAGCAGATTTCGGCTGGAATTATCAGCGGCCTTGGTCTCTCAGTTTTTGCACTATCTTGTGGTGCACTTCTCGTTTCATTGCACTTCTCACAATTTCTAGGAATAGCAATGGGTTCAATGCTCATTTCTGGAATTGTTGGCTCCTGCTATGGCTTAATTAGTAAAGATAAATCTCTGGTATGTGGACCAGACGCGAATGCTATTTCGGTCATGGTCGCCTCGCTCATCACGATTGAGGCTGTGAGCCAAAGCGTCTCCTCAAGTGGTGAACTACTCTCTGCAGTGATCATTCTTTGCTCTATTACTGCAGCAATTTCACTATTTTTAATGTCACATTTCAAACTTGGGATATTAATACGCTTTATCCCATTCTCGGTGACAGCCGGTTTCCTCGCAGCAAGTGGATTCTTAATGATTAATGGAGCCTCTCAAGTTATTGCAGGCATTCCAATATCCTTTAATGGTATCAATACTCTTATTAACCATCCTTTTCAACCTGAACTATTGGTTGGAATTATTATTGCTTGGCTTCTCATTCATTTTTCAAAAAAAATATCTGCTGGTGTTTTAATCCCTATCGTATTATTTTCTTTTTTAATCATTATTAATTTATTGACGCGCACTGGCATTTGTACTGAAGATTTTTGCAAACCTGAATTTTGGTTTTTTTCTGAAAATGCAGGAATGCCTTGGATACCTGTATGGCAAATACATTGGTTATCGTTACCCTATGATTCTTTTGTGGGTATTTTCCCCTCAATACTCATTGCTGTTTTTGTTTCAATATTAACCATCCTCATTACTTTATCGAGCATTGAAATGACTTATTCGCAAGAGTTCGAATTAAGTCAAGAATTAGGGAATCATTCAATCATTTCATTGGTATGTGCTTTATTCGGCGGGTTTATACCCGTTCTTGCAATTGCACGAATCAGTATCAATAAATCAATTGGTGGATTTCTGCCTGCCGGAATAATATCCGGTGGATTTGCATTGATGACGATCTTGGGAGCGAATGAATTGCTTACGTTAGTACCCAGAGCATGTCTGGGTGGCTTATTGATGTTTTTAGGTACAAATCTAGTTAAAACATGGACATTAAGTCAGCGTGAAAAGATTGAATTTATTGAGTTTTTACAGATTTTAGTCATTGTTTTTGTTGTGGCACGTTATGGTTTTCTCGCAGGGTTTATCACCGGAATTGTCTTTGCCTGCGTCTTTTTTGTATATACCTATTCAAAAATACCTGTCACTTTTCTGCGCACTGACCTCTCTGTAATCAGCAGCAGCGTAACGCGTTCTGACAGTGATCATAAGATTTTAGAAAACCATGGCAAAAAGGTGAAGGTATTTCGCTTATCTGGGTATGTATTTTTTGGATCCGTATTTGAACTTGATGATGATCTGAATCAATTGGATATAAGCAATTACGATTGCATTATATTTGATTTAACTAAAGTAACAGGTCTAGACAGCGCAGCTACCAAGGCTTTTCAAAGGATCATACAACGTTATATTTCCTCCCAAGTGTTATGGTATTTTTCATATCCCACATTACTAGAAAACAATATAAAGCTGATTTTAAGCATTGAAAAACTCAATCATTGCATCAAACTATTTAATTCATTTGATCTTGCAAATGAAGCGGCTGAAAACCTTTTGATTGAAAAATATGGGGAGCACCAAGAAGAACAAAACTGCTTCTTCTTCTTAAAAAATGCAAGAGATGTCAAAAAATTCAAAGAATATTGTGAGTCGATGACAGTCGAAGCAAACGAAACTATCATTCATGATGGTGATCACTCAGATCAAATCTTCTTTTTAGATAGCGGTGAGTTTGAAGTCATCAAACAATCTGGAGAGCAGGAAATCAGATTGGCGAAGCTCAAGTCTGGATCTGTGGTGGGTGAAATGGCTTTTTTCAATGGTGGCTTTCGTGCTGCTAGTGTGAGATCTACTTGCGTGTCAGTCGTCTTTGTTCTGAGTGCAGACTCCTATAGAGAGATGTCAAAGCACAGTCCCGTTCTGTCCACTCAACTTGAACGATATTTTATTAAAAAGCTCACTAAATCCATTGTTCAAACAAACAAACTGATCACGTCGTTTGCATAGTAGGCTTGAAATCCATGTTTTCTAAAAACAGCTTTAAACTTCGAATTGTTCTCAGTTTGTTTTTTATTAGTTTCACTATCCCTTCCTTTTTAGCTTTTCTTTCCTATTCTTATTTTTCTAATTTAAAAAATTATGAGAATAACGCTAAAGAACTGATCTCAAGACATAACACTGAAACGATTAAAGATTTAACTGGTTTATTCACTCCCATCGCAAGCTCTTTGACTTTTTTAAAAGGTCAAATTGAAAGAGACCCCAGTTCTTTACGCAGCAACAAACTTGACTATTCGCTTATCGATCACCTAAGAAGCAATGAACGTCTTGTTTCTGTGTTCGTCGTCACCCAAGATGGTCTGTGGCGTTACATTCAAAAAAATGATGGCGTTACCCTCATCGCAGGAAGAAAGCCACCCAAGGAAACAGCATTCACTATTTGGAATTACGACAAGCTTAAAACCAAAGATCAAACCATATCCAACTACACCTTTTATAAAGATGTGGACGCTCCCATTGAAAGCTTTGTTCTAACCAACACATTTGATGCTCGCGTTAGACCTTACTTCAAAAATATGTTGGAACGCATTCAGAAAGATCCTTCCGGAAAGTTCATTCAAATCAACGATCCTTATATTGCTTTAGTCAACAGAAAACCCACTTTTCTCCTCGCTACCCCTCTCATTTTGAAGGGTGAATTTGCGGGGCTCGTTGCAGAGTCTTTTGATATCACAACAATATCCAAATTCCTAAAATCAAATGAAGTGAGTCAATCCAGCGAAACCTACATCATCAATGAGCTCGAAAATGTCATGGTACGAACCAAAAGTTCAGATACCTACGTTGAACGATCTGATGATGGTTTACTCAACTTTAAAAAAATTGACCACTTTAATGATTCTCCTGTTCAGTTCATATCGCCAGAACAGGCTTCTGCAAAAACCGAACGTTTTGAGTTTGTCGATGATAAGGGCAAGCGATTTTTAGCCCAATTTTCTAAATTTCCGGTTCAATACAACCAATCTTGGAGAGTATTATCCGTCGCCCCCATCGATGACTTTTTAGATGGATTAAAGCAAAGCAATAATGCTTTGATTTTCTATAGCTCGGCCATTTTATTTCTTTTAATGATTGCTTGTTATTTCGCTTCCAGAGTGATCTCAAAACCACTTGAGCGCATTACGGGAGATGTTCAGAATCTTTTAGAGCTTAAAACAGCCAATACACAAGATAAGCCAACTTCTATTTATGAATTAAGCGTTTTATCTAATGCAGTAAATAGATTAAAGGTCACGCTGAATGCCTTTATCTGCTTTGTGCCTCGCGGCCTCGTCAATGATTTATTAATATCAGGCCAAGCTATTGAAACAGGTGGAGAGAGCCGCTACCTGACCATGCTGTTCTCTGATCTCAAGGATTTTTCTAGCCTCTCAGAGATTACCCCTTCACGAGAACTACTAAGACGCGTTTCTTCGTATCTTGAGTTGTTCACACATGCGATTAACGAAGAAACGGGAACCGTAGATAAATTTATTGGTGATTCGGTGATGGCGTTTTGGGGAGCGCCTTTGCTCAACCAAGACCATGCCTATCATGCCTGTGTGGCAGCAATGAAATCCAAGATCAGAATGAAAGATCTCAATGCACAACTGTCTAAAGAAGGCCACCCTCCTCTCGTTGTAAGAGTCGGCATTCATACGGATGCGGTATTGGTAGGGAACATTGGTTCTCAAGAAAGAATGAGTTATACCGTGATGGGAGATGGTGTAAACATTGCTTCACGTCTCGAAGGAATCAATAAAGAGTTTGCAACGAGCATCTGTGTGAGTCACAACGTCTTTAAAGAGGCGGGTGAGAGATTATGGCTCAGGCCGATCGACCAAATCGCAGTCAAAGGCCGTAAAGGCTTGATTCAGATTTATGAGTTACTTGGCATTCGGGATTCTGGAGAAGAAATCAACGCCGATCAGCGATCACAGGCTTTGTGTGTTGCAACTGAAAAAGCGTATTGTTTGTATGCAGCGGGCAAGTTTGCTGAGGCCATGGAGTGTTACAAAGAGAATGATGCGCAATATAACGATGGGCTGTCTAAGATCATGGCAGCCAAATGTCTTACGCACATGAACCCACAATAACAACATGCCTGTGAGGTATATTTTTATATCCTTAGCAGTATTGCTGGTCGTTGGTTTTGTTTTTCTCTGGACTCCTGATCAGAATCGGGAGACGTTAGAGCAAAGATACAAAACAGATGGAATGCGTTTTCTTCAACTCTCTGATTCACAGATAAGGATCAGCGAGACCGGTTCTAACAACGCAGAAGTCTTGATACTACTGCATGGCTTTGGCTCAAGCTTAGAAACTTGGAATGACTGGGTCAAGCCATTATCTGAAACCTATCGGGTCATACGTTGCGATATTGTTGGCTTTGGCCTCAGTGGTCCTGCCAGTCATCGTGATTATTCCGATGAAGCGGATGTCCGTCGCATCGCTGAGATGCTGGATCAACTTCATTTAGAGAAAGTCACGCTGATTGGTCATTCACTCGGTGGGCGTGTGGCTTGGAATTTTGCAGCACGATATCCCTCACGCACAAACAAACTGGTATTGATTGCACCGGATGGATTCCCCGATCTCAAAACGGTGGGGGAACATACCTATGAAGTCCCGCAGTTTGCCCAGGCAATGCAATATATCTTGCCTCGTTTTTTGGTGAAGCAATCCATGGCACCTGCCTATGCCGATCCCAATCATATGACGGATGCGATTGTGCAGCGGTATCACGATATGTTGACTGCGCCCGGAGTGAGGCAGGCTTTGCTGGATCGCATGCAACAGACCATGAACACTGATCCTACTTCACGACTGAAAACGATCACAGCCCCCACCCTGCTTTTATGGGGTGAGAAAGATGCCATGATCCCGGTAGAAAACTCCCTGTTCTATCTCAAGGTCATGTCTCAAGCTAGGCGAGTAGTAGTCCCTGAATTGGGCCATCTTCTATTTGAAGAAGCGCCAGCAAAGACACTCCCTGTTCTCACTCAATTTCTACAGATAAAAAGTTAAAACCAAAGAATTGATTACTACTTTTCTGGGTATCGCTCAGTCAAAATGATTTCAATTTCCTTTTCTGGTCTGGTCGTCAATCGTGCAGCGGGGCGGACACTTTCAGGATCGAGCACCCTGAAATCAAAGGTTTGAGTGAGGCGGGCAAGAATCAGGGTGGCTTCAAGCGTAGCAAAAGCAGCTCCCACACACACGCGAGGTCCCAAGCCAAAAGGAATATACGCACCGACCGCGTGGGCTTTGTCTTCCTCATTCACAAAACGATCTGGATCAAAATGATCAGGGTTACTCCATAAATCGGCATGGCGGTGCAAACTCCAAGGAGCAATCATGATCATATTGCCGCGCTTCACCGCATAGTCTCCGATCTTGGTATTCTTTAAAGCAACTCGGGGAATGAAAGTAATGGGGGGATACAAACGCATCGATTCACGAAATACATTGCGCGTGTAACTTAAACGTTTCGCTTTTTCTAGGGTGAGTTCACCCTCACCCACCACCGATTCATATTCTTGGCGCATGCGTTTTGCTGCATGAGGATGTTGGGACAAGATATAAAAAGCCCAAGTCAAAGCGCTTGCAGTGGTCTCATGTCCTGCCAAGAAAAAAACGCCTAATTGATCAATCAATTCTTCGCGAGAAAACCCTTCGCCCGTTTCTGGATCTCGCGCCATCAATAAAGCCTGCGCAATATCATCAGGACCTGAATCTAAACGTGCTTTGCGCTCATCCAACATCACACCGATATGCGATCGAATGCGTTCACAGGCTGCAGCAACCGCAGGCGGCTGCGGGATCGACTCCCAAGGTTTACCGAGTATTAATCTCCCCAAATCTACACTGGCACAACTGCGCTCAAATACAAGAAAATCTTCAAACACACTGCGAGCGATACCCTGATCAAGCGAAGTAGAAAAAATGGCACGACATACAATATCAGCCGTCAGCCTGCTCATCACCTTGTCGAGTGACAGTATCTCTCGATGTGTAGCCGCCTTTTTCAAGTCTCGAACATGGTCTTCGGTAGCTTCAAACATCGACGCATAAGAGCGATCAATCCGCATATGAGAAAAAGCGGGATCAATCATGCGTCTTTGACGTTTCCAAACATCGCCATTCGATACAAACATAGAGCGACCTACTAAGCCCTCTAATGCGCTCACCATCAAATCATTCTTCGGAAAAATCTGCTCCGGGTCTTTCAGGACTTCCATCACCAGAACGGGATCATTCACCAATACTATGCCGCGGCGAGACCAACCCAAACGCCCTACCTTGACGGTATATGCCTCAGCAGGAAGTAGGCTTAATAGATTTTTTTCACCACGCGCCATGACTCTGATCAAAGAAGCAATGGCTGATAAAGGTTCGGGGGCAGGGGGGCGGTAAGCCACTTCGGGATTGGGACACACCGCCAATACCGTATTCATGATGCAATCACCGAAACAGAAATGACTGCGTTTGTTTTACGATTGGCTCGAATACGCACCCAGTGATACAAAATAATGGCCACACCAATCACCAAAGGGATTGACCAAGTAATAGGACTCAATGCTGCTTTGGGTAATAAATGAACCGCACCAAAAGCGGTGAATGCCGTATAAACAGAAATACCGGTTCCCACTAAGGCTTTAACATGTTCCATCAGGTAGGCATAACCGGGAGGCTGAGGAGTAAACGAGAACCAGAGGTTCGTTGCCGCTGAAGCCACTCCAATCACGGGCATTCCCAACAGTAAGGGTTGGCCAATGACGAGACCTTGCCAAGCACAATTAAAGGCCAAAATCACAACAATGATTTGCAGCATCACAGAGAAAAAACTCCGGTTACGCCAATGGTCGCGCTTATTGCGCACCACCTCTAATCCATGCCAAGCCAAGCTCACGGTAAGCACTGCAA
>Ga0209084_1003959_pt1 | contig 10606 bp, 23 predicted proteins | sample C_130820_MF_Meta_FD_187309 | JGI IMG/M metagenome (GOLD analysis project Ga0209084, IMG submission 187309) | Freshwater microbial communities from Lake Croche, Canada to study carbon cycling - C_130820_MF_MetaG (SPAdes) (version 2) | ecosystem: Environmental > Aquatic > Freshwater > Lake... | reverse complement strand
GATAGTATAAATTTGTAATGCTCTATGTAATCCATTTGGTTTTAATTTATGAGAATCAAATTCACTAATTTCTTTACGTCTTACCGCATCTTGCATTTTGATATAGATATCATCTACCCATTGTTCAGCTTGTTGTCTTGACATGTTCTTTAAAGTATTATTATATAATTCTATACCAGCATATTCGAAATCATATTTATTATTATTATTATTTTCTTTAATTACTTTTTTTATATATAAACTTTCTAATATTAAATTGTCTTTATTATACATAAACGTATTTATATTGAAAATTTCCCTTTAGGGAAAAATTCCCAAAATATACAAAAAAAATTTTTGGCATCCCCCCCTCCCCCCTCCGCGTTTTCTATGCACCTAGTGCAAGATTAAAATACCTCATTATCAAAATAATCCTTGTTATCTGTAGCGGAGTATGGTACACTGGAGGTGTCGGGAGGGGAGCAGACGCGCCCGCGCCCGCCGAGCGGTGCTGGTCGGCCCCGTATGCGCTTGCCGCATATTGCGGAAGGCGCATCCCCCCGTGGGGGGGGGAGGCCAATGTTCCACGTGGAACATTCCCGACCCTATAGGTTGGGGAAGAAGAATGCTTCAAACTCCGCATTCTTCACTGAAGTGCTACGCACTCCAGCCAAGTAGTATTCTACACCTTCAGTTGTGAAACCGTTGTCGTCCAGTTTAAAGCCAAGCTGAAGGCGAGTGCTACGCTCCAGCATCCACTTGTAATGCTTCCGTGCGTAAGATGCAGAATGCACACGATCCTGCGTGACCTCGTCACCGAGGATGCCAACGCCTCGTTTAATCGTTGCAACCGCTGCAATACGCACGCTTTCGCCTTTACCGATATACCAGACGACAACGTCCTGTGCCCGCAGGGCAACAGTGCGAGTGGAGGAGCGAGTGGAAGAGGAAGTGGTGTTGTTCATGGCAAAAGAGTATTCGGCTGGTTCTGTCAGGACTTTAGAAAAAAGTTAAAGAAAAGATGTTTATCATTTAATCGAACGCTGATACCCCTAGCGAGGATTTTATAGTGTCCGCTGATAGACTATAGCGGAGACACCTAGTCAGGCTGGCTAGCGAGGCGTCTAGACGGCAAAGCGGCGAGTTTGTGGTAATGATGTTTGCCGATTATCGAGGCGAGTTGCTTGTAGAGGCGAGGCGAGTTGCTTGTAGAGGGAAAGTGAAGGGGAGGATCGAACTCCCCTTCCGAGAAGGACTTACATCACGCAGGCCACAAAAGCCTGCTGGTTTTTCTTACGAAAACCATTTGCAAGTTGCAAATGGAGAGGCAACTCGACTTTGGTCACCGCCTTAACCTGATAAGGCTCAGGCAAGGTCACGAACGTCTCGTTGGCGAGCAACAAGACCGTCCCCGCAGGAATGACCTGTGCAGGTTTGAAAAAGGTGGGAGTGCCCTTGGCAGTGTAGGCCAAGGTGTAGGTGAGGTGGACAGGGACGTTGTTGTTGTTGGTGGTGGTCATAGTGGTGGAGGAAGTGGTGGTCGTCATGGTAATAAGGTATTCGGACGAAACCGAAAAGACTTTAGAAAAAAGTGAAAGAAAAGATAATTACTATTTAACGAGCCGTAAAGGCCCGTAAAACGGCTTTTGCTTCTCGGACGGGTGATGATAGCGGACGGCAGGTGAGAGACGGTTCTACGGGCTTTTCTGACGCGCCGACAGGCAAATTAAACAAATAATGTTTACCGTTTAGCTGTCAGGCCGTCAGGGTATAAAAAAGCCCCCAAGGTTTTCCTTGGGGGCCGTACCGCAGCACCGTCTACTTTCGAGAGGCTAAGTAGTCTTTGACTTTTTGCGACCGTGGATTGCGCACCAGATCAAGGTGCGCTGTGGAAAAGATTAGTAAATCCACAGGTGAGTAGACTGGGTTGCGAATAAATGCATTGAACGCATCTTGCTTCTGAAGCTCGTCAAAAGCTTCTGCCAACTCCGAGCTTGTGAGGTCATGCAAGTAGGCGATGTGTGCAATGTCCTTGATCAGTGCGTCGATGCCAGCTTCGTTGACTGGCGTAAAATTTACTGCAACCTTCAATTTTTCGATGAAGGGGAGCTTGTGGTAATCCAAGCGAGCGAAATAACCTGCAAAGGCAGGGTCGTCCCGACGAACATTCTTGGTTTCGCCCGTTTCGATGCGATTACGTGCTGCTTCAAATTGCGCTGCTATCTTTTGGGTGGTGGTGGTCATAGTGGTGGTGTTGGTGTTGGTCATAGTGGTGGAGGAGGAAGAAGAGGAAGAATTCATGGCAAAGAAGTATTCGGTAGATTCTGAAAAGACTTTAGGATTATTTTTCGGAAAGTGAAGGGGAGGATCGAACTCCCCTTCCGAGAAGGACTTACATCAAAAACGCTGGCACCGAGATAATATGCCCCTTGTCGTTGCGTTCGACGAGGGGGTGACCAGTTGCAGGGGCCACCCAAACGCCACAATGCCAGTCTTTTACCGCCTCGAAGACGAGGCCAGACACAATGTGGACAACTCCCTCACAATCATGGCCCGTCAATGCGAATTCTTCCTGACCTTTGTAGAATTTGACCTTACCCAAGGTCATCGTTGTGATCCCGTCGACGATCTCTTCGTAGGAGGACTCTACTCTAGCGACGATACCGCTAGCAGGGTATGTCGTACCTGCTACCGTGACCGCATGAGGGGTGAAATTGACGATGCCTCCGTAGGAGGCAGCTTCCTTAAAACGTGCCACTTTCGTGGCGAGTGTGTTCGTGTTCGTGTTCGTGTTGGGCATGGTGGCAGTGGCAGTGGTAGTGGCAGTGGAGGTCATGTTCATGGCAATAAAGTATTCGGAAGAAAACGTCAGGACTTTAGGAAAAACTTTCGGAATTTTCGGGGGAGTTTTAACTCCCCCTTTTTCAAGGACTTAGTCCATCCCGTTTTCAGGATGCCAGTTGGGCGATGCCAACCGATGCTCGAAGGCAACTCGATCCAGTGCTGCTTTTCTCTGGAGCAACATTCCCAGTGCCGTCTCGTAAAATGGGAGCAGTGAGAGATTTTCTTCGCTTTTTTCGTTTCGCATCATGCGAATTTCGCACTCAAGGTGAGACAGGTTTTCAAGTTGTTTCTCGTACAAGTTGTAGATACTGGAAGTTACCGACGAATTTTCTAAAGTAATCTTGATGCTGTTGGGGATCGTGGTAGTCATAGTGGTGGAGGAGGAAGAAGAGGAAGAATTCATGGCAAAGAGTATATCGGAAGAAAAGCGGAGGACTTTAGGAAAAAGTTAAAAAATCTTTTTTCACGAAAACGCTTGACCGACACCAACGGTGGCATTACACTAGAGGTGTCGGGTGGGTTGTACGGTTTCCTTGGCAGGACGTTGCTGTCCTAGTCGGCACCGAGAGGGGGACTTAGCCGAACGCTAAAACCCGCCCGACACCTCTAGTGTACTATATCTAAAAGCGGAGAACAAGAAAAAAGTTAAAAAAAAAGAACTAGGCAAAATTTGCCTAGTTCGACCTCCGATTGTTCCACGTGGAACATTAGACCGCATACCGCAGATCTTCTTTGTGCTTACTTTTCCTGCAATATGCCTTGTGGCTCTTGTGAACCGTCTTGGCTTTCACATTACCGAAGATCGCACTTTTCTGGTACGTCTTCAGACCGTCTTTGACTACGTTGCTGGTGTTATTCTTTTTCTTCATAATGATTATTTACCTTCAATTAAGCGCATGATACCGACAAAGGCGAGCATCAGAAAGATCGCAGGGGAAAAGTTCCATACGATCTTTGCCAATACCTGCAAGGTGAGGAAAAGTGAATCGAAGAGGTTCATTAGGGAATAGTATAGCATAGTGTTAAAGTTTGTCGATTTGAATGTCTACCGCATCCGAGGTGCCAGCCCAGACCGTCAGGCCGATGCCATTGGACGATCCCATCACCGACAAGGCAATCTCAAACGCTTCGCGATGACGAACCGTCGCGAAGAGTGATTCCGTAAAAGTCTTTTTGGTGCCGAACAGACCGACACCGTTGACTATGACCCGCAGTTTCTGTGACGATTTGACGAAGGAATTGTTGTTCATGGCAATAAAGTATTCGGAAGAAAACGTCAGGACTTTAGAAAAATCTTTAATAAAAGCACACTTTTTTCACCGACACGCACTCCCCTGACCGGCCTGACCTTTGTCAGGGGAGCGTGACCTTGTCACCGCATGGAAACGTCAGGAAGGTGCTTTCCTGACCCGCCCATGACCAAAAATTCTCAAACCAAAAACGCTGGAACCGAAACGATATGTCCTTTATCGTTACGTTCAACGTCAGGATGCCCCGTGGCAGGGGAGACAAAGCAAGGAGAATGGTAACCCCCCACCGCCCCGTGAACCATGCCTGAAACGATGAGAACATCGCAGTCCTTGGCAAAGGTTTCCAAGGCGACCTCATCTTTTCCGAGGTAGTATTTTAAGTCTCCGAGAGTCATCATCGTGACCCCGTGAACAATCTCTTCGTAGGACGATTCTATGCGTGCTACGATGCCGCTGGCAGGATACATCCTACCTGCAACCCATACCGCATGGGGAGTCAAGTTTTTGACGTTTCCCGCTGCGATTGCTGCCGACACAAATCCCGCTTTGAAGTATGGATTCATAATGTTTTTCTTTCTATTGTTTCAACCGACAAAGAAGTAATCGGACGTTTCCGAAAAGACTTTAGGAAAAAGTTTAACTATTAACGGATCGTCTCCCCCCTCCCCACAAAGGGGGGAGACTGCCATGCACTATCCCCAAAAAGGTTTGAGGATGTCGAACTCACTCAGGTGAGTCTCTGCGATGTCATCCCAATCTACTTGATCTAGACCATCAGTGACAAACTCTTTTGCGATGCCTTCAGGTAGTCCTTCTGCACCTGAATTTTCCCACACATACGCTTCAAAGGTGCTTGCTAGTTTTTCTATCAGTTCTTGGAGATTAAACTCTTCTGCAAAGTCTACGTATGTAGTGTCTAAATCGTCCACCGCATCTTTTGTGATGTCGTAGAACGTGTCCGAGTAGTGGATGTTTACATTCCAAGTTTCGTAATTCGTATAACCATTATATGCGACTTTGTTCATAATAGCGATTCTGATTAGTATTAGTGAAGAAGAGAGAAGTAATACTCGTCCGACACGATCACGTCGCAGTCTACGTCTAAGTAGGCGTGCTTATGTTGGCGTGGGTTGTAGACATACAAGAACCGCTTGCCAGCGACCGTGCAGACCGTTTCCTGACCACCACAAGCTGGCACCCACTCATCGAGATTGAGTGCTACTGCCACGCTGTATTCTTTGACTTGCTTGGCGATGAGAATGTCGTGTGTCATACGTTGGGAATTCTAACAGTGTTTGTGATTTAAGGAAAGGAAAAAGTGAACCTCACCTCCCCTTTTCCTCACCTCCCCTTTTTTCAAGGGGAGGTTCTCACCGCTTGTTCTAACGCTTCAACCTAGCCTGAAGCTCTGCTTTCACCGCCCGTGCCGTGTCGCCTTTCCACTTTGTGGCATTACACAAGAAATAGCGCACAATGCTACGTCCGTCGTCGAAGCCGTAGCTTTCGTCGATGGTTATCATGCCGTGCATAGCGTCCAAATAAGGACGCGCCGCAAAGTTAACCTTGTGCCAATCACCCTCGACGAATTGGGCGAGTTGGTAGATGCTGGAGGTGGCGAGTGTGTTTTTGTCGATCATATTGTTTTTGGTTTTCTCTGCTACAAAAGAGTAATCGGTCGTTTTTGGAAAGACTTTAGAATTATTTTTAAAAAAGTGAAGGGGAGGATCGAACTCCCCTTTTTACAGAGTAGACTAGTCGAACTCGCCCTGTTCGACCTTCTTGTTTATCTGCCACATTACACTTTCTGCACCTGCCAGAAAAGTAATGTCATCTCTGACCTTGTCGATGAGGTTGAGCAGCTTGCAGAAATTGCAAAGCTCAAGTGATGTCATCGACTCTGGGTCGATGCTGGCAATCATGTTTGCGCTCGCCAACAAAGCGTTGGAGAGGTGAGTCTTGTCGAAGCTAAAGGAGTGTGTAGTCTTCATGGTGTCAAATATATCGTGTTTACTGTTAGTGTGCAAGAAAATAAGCGTGCGTTTCCTTGAGATATTCGAGGTACTCAAATTGTTCTTCGAAGTAATTCTCGAACAACCGCATACCGAGCCTGCAATCCGTAACAAGCTGATGCTCCCGATCTGTGATCAGGTTGGAGAGGTACTTCATATACTCTTCCTTGTTGGGGACGAACTGTGGCTCACCTACTGGAGGCGTGAAGACGTAGCGTTTGTTGGTAGTGGTGCTCATGGTGTTGGTCGAATTCATTGCAACAGAGTATTCGGCATCTTCCGACATACCTTTAGCAAAAAGTTAAAAAATCTTTCCGACACTTTTTGCTTGCCAACCACTAGACAAGTAGAGTACACTAGAGGTGTCGGGCGGGCACTAGCCTGCCGACAGGCTCAACGGGCCGACATCCTCTCTGGATTAAACAGAACCTTAGAACCCGCCCGACACCTCTAGTGTACCAAGAAAAAACGAGGTCGTCAAATAAAACTTTTCGTGCAACTTACGCCAAGCGTAAGTCCTTGGGTCGCCTCCCCACTCCGCACCCACGGAGGGGGAGGTCTTGCCCACCAAGAAACTTATCCGACCCGCAACTTCCCGCACTTCACCGACCTGATCCCGTTGAGGAGGAAGGTCTTGTACCCCTTGTTGCCAGCCGTAACCGAGTAGACCGTCACCGAGTTAGGGATGGGATGCTTACCTACTCCCGTGACGTACTTTTTAACGCCTGTACGCACCGTGTAAGTGTTGACCGACCCGTCCTTCTTTTGATAGGTGACCTTGGCAAATTTGCCTTTGGTCGCTTTGATTGCTGCCGCTGCCGTGTTGTGTGTTGTGTTGTCTTCCATACAAGTTATTATAGCACATTCAAATTCACCGACAAGAACTTTCTATTCCTCTTCTCCCTCCGACTGAGGGAACTTCTTACTCAGCTTCTCATAGAAGCCGCTGAAGAGCAGGAACGTGTTATCGTCCTTAATAGTGTGCATCATATCGTTAAACGCAACGAAAACATCTTCGACGCCTTCGTTGTAGCCTGCTTTGTAGACGTTTTGTGAGCCGAGTGTGTTGGTGGTGTCAATCATAGATTAGAGAGGGTTTTAATGCTGCGTGTGTGCGTAGGAACGCTAGGTTTTTCTGATGAGGTCGCGACTTTATTATTTCGACGAGCTTATTTTACCGAGGCGAAACAATGAGCAACATGAGCTTGTAGGTACGAATCAATGGCATTGATATGATCCAACACCGCCCGACGATGGCTCCGAGCTTCGTTAAATGCCTCGTCGCTGATTGTGTAGTAATCACGAGGATGAAACTCAACCGCTGCGAACTTCTCCCGAAACTCATTGAGAGTATTGAGAGCTTGGAGATACTCACCTCCAAGAGCCTTTGGAGAGTTGCCGTTGAGGTGAAAGGAGGGGAGTCGAAAAGAAGGAGTTTCCATATTCATTAGATGAGCGCGATGATGATGAAGCAGGGAATGAAGGAAACAAAGATTACCTTTGCTGTTAGTGTGGCGAGATCGTGTTTCATAAGAGATAATGTTTACTGTTTCAACCGTCAAGAAGATACTAGCAGGTTCTGGGGAGAACACAAGAACTATTCGACTTCCTCGCAGAAATCGTCATCTACTTGAAAAGTGTCGTCCAAGTAATGCTCGTTGTACTTATTGTCAACACTAGCTTCGATGGCAATATCCTTTGCCTGTTGCAAGGACTCTGCCTGAACCTCGACAAAACCACCGACTCTGTAACTGTAGGGAATGCGAAACTTTCTCATAATAAGGATTGAATTAACTGACAGGGGAGAGAATACCATATCCTCTCCCCGCTGGCAAGGGTTATTCTAGGGGGAATGGCAAACACTAATTGCAGCCTGTTCGCTCCAGTTCAACAGGAATGGAGTCTATGAAAGCAAAATGCTTTTCCAAGTCTCTAATGGACTCTAGATGGCTTTCCCAATCGTGGATAGTGGTTTCCGACTGGTTGTAGCATTGCAGAATACCTACTAGGTCAGCGTAGGCACATTTGATGGCGATGATCTGTTCGTTTGTCATAATAATTAGTCAACAAGGTTTTTAAGTTCTGCACCGATCTTTTGTTCTAGGTCAACATTATAGCAGGTTCTGGGGAGAACGCAAACACTATTTAACGTCCTCTACGCTCCAACCGTAGACCTCATAATCGTGGACTATAAAGTCCCCGTCAGTTTCAAAGGTCAGCGTATTCTCAATGACCTCTTCGATGTCCTTGTCCGTTTCGACAATGACCTTGATCCGAGCGTCAACCTTGACGAAGTCAGGTGAGTCTGCCCGTTGGGTGAGATTGTAATCCTCTATTAGATAGTCCACAACGAAGGCACCAGTGCCTTCCTGAACCGTTATATAGTCGATTACGTCGTCAGGCGAGTCCGCCCCGAGGATCTGGACGTTTGCTTTGTAGTTAATTTTCGCGTAGTACTTTTTCATGGCAAAGATAGATTCGGAAGAAACGAGAAATACTTTAGAAAAAAGTTTCGGAAAGTTAAAGGGGAGGGGGATTGAACCCCTCCCCTACTGTCCCGCTTATACCAACAAGAGATCGAGTGCCTTCTGCTTCAAGGCAGCACCTGAACCGAGGATTGCACGCTCAAACCGAGTCTCAGCGTCGAGATTGTCCGATGCTTCCGAGCGAAGCGTCCGAGTGGTAGACAAGCGACCCACAGAGTGATGATCTACAAACTCTGTAACCGCATTGTAAGCGTCCCACTTAGTCTTCCCGAGGTTACCCCGACCATTGGCGAAGAGGCTGAGAATCGTCTCGTGGCGATTCTTAGTGCGTGTTGGCACTTCATCCTTCGTTACTGGCATGAGTGCTCCCACAAAACCCTCCATGTAGGACATGGTGATTTCCGCATCATCCAGCTTGTTCATCACGACCTGAAGGTCTTTGTAGTAGGCGTGCGCCAGTTCCAGCACCTTTGCCGCTTCTTCTTTCTTGGATGCATAGTTCTTGCGATGGAACACTTTGAACGTGTTGGTACGATTGCCCAGTGCCGCATTGAGCGTGTTTTGGCACACTACCCTGACTGGCGTGATCATGCCCTGTAATGCCTTGGAACCGTCATGGGAGGACACAAAGAGAACACGCTTCACCGTTGTGTCGTCTGGGTTGCTCTTCAAGAACAACTTACCTTCCAACTCAACCTGCATGAAAATCTTGCGACCTCCTGCGAGCGAACCAGCCGTGTCCCATACAGCCTGACCTTCGCCAATGATGCTGTCAGCGAAGTCAAACACTTCCCTATTTTGAATGGGAGTGTACCGAGAGGACATGACACTCAAAGGTGCCTTTGTGTCTTTTCGCCGAACGATGTAGTTGTCAGGAACTTGCAAAAGTTCCCCGTTGTCCCCTTCATGCAAGCAAGGAACTTGCTCGACTTCCCAGTCGAGTTTGGCAACCTTGATTGCCTCAGCCGCTGTTACCTTTGCCTCTGTCAACTGACCGAGGTTGTGCCATCCGCGAGTAACCGCAGAAAAGAACTCTACTGAACCGTCTTCGCGTTGTGTGAGATCGTGAGCCATATATTGTGTTTCTGTTTTCTGTTTTGTGTTTGTGTTTATTTTCTACCGTCGAGAGCTATTATTGCACACTGAATTGTGAACGTCAAATCTTTTTTAAGAAATACTGTCTAAATACTGACGATACTCTCGGAGCTTCTTGTCCGAGAGGTAATTTTCCAGCGTCGAGTCAGACACTTCGTCGAGAATCTCTAAGAGAGGCTCAACCGTGTTCGACTTAACGTCCTTTTGGATCTGTTCGATAACGAAGTCAACTAGTGTTTTCATTTGTGTTTGTTTTCTACCGTCGAGGCTATTATTGCACATTCAATTCCGAGCGTCAAATCTTTTTTAAGGAACCTTATTCTTTCGTACTTCAGCAAGAGCCGCTTCAACCAGTGCAAACTCAGTATTGCACGCTTCAATAGCCTCTTTAGTAGAGACTGCGAGGCGAGCGAACATCTGTGCTTGATTGTCGAATAGATCGTAATCCTTTTTAAGTTGCATCCTGCGACTGAACAGGTCAAGTCGCACATAACTAAGAGCCTCTTCACTGAAGTTGATTTCTAAGAAGTAGTTTGTATTTTCCATTGCAAGAGAGTATTCGGCACAAACCACAAACACTTTAACGAAATTTTCAAAAAACTTTTTTTACGAAAACACTTGACCGGCACCTACAACGGATTTACACTGGAGGTGTCGGGCGGGGTGTATCCGCAGGAGCGGGCGAACGGCTCGGAAAGTCATAAAAGATTAGTTCCCGCCCGACACCTCCAGTGTACCAAGAAAAAAGCAAGCTGTCAAGGGGGTATTTGAAAATACTTTTCGTGTAACTTACGGGATCTGTAAGTCCTCGGCGTATGCGTTTCCGTCATTATGGCCTTTATGGCATACGAGCATAATGACTTTCATGGCATATCGACATATTGAGGAGCCGTCATATTGACAAATCCCCATTATGCGAAATCCCCATATTGACAAAAACGAA
>Ga0209084_1003957_pt1 | contig 10613 bp, 11 predicted proteins | sample C_130820_MF_Meta_FD_187309 | JGI IMG/M metagenome (GOLD analysis project Ga0209084, IMG submission 187309) | Freshwater microbial communities from Lake Croche, Canada to study carbon cycling - C_130820_MF_MetaG (SPAdes) (version 2) | ecosystem: Environmental > Aquatic > Freshwater > Lake... | reverse complement strand
AGCGTCCAGACCTCGAATCAGCCCTTTTTGGTAGTCCCGGTCAATGTCGCGCAGCCGACCGAGTTTATTCCGCCGGCCGTTCCTGGAGCTCCTCCCACGATCGCAGTTGATACGAGCAACTCGACTATGAGAAACATTGGATTGAGTGGACCCCAGGTCTCGCCTCGACCCTCTAGAGGAAACTCTCGAAGCAGTTCACCAAACTCTGTGAATGTGAGCAAGATGGGGTCGGGCCCTGTAGATTCGGGGGCACGAGTTCTTGTGACAAAGCAGGGCTAACGTGTTGCGCCGAGAGGCCTGTGCCGAGAGGCCTGCAACACGACTAACGTGTTGCGCCGAGAGGCCTGTGCCGAGAGGCCTGCAACACGGGCTTAAGTAAATTTGATGGACCAACCTGTAGAAGGGTATCAACATGGACTATGAGACTTTAGATATCATATATCACAGTCGCAATACTCTGCTGAAGGTTCTGGCGGCACGCGGCTTCAATACGAAGCCCTTTGAAAAGTTCGGCCCATTTGAGATCGGCGCCATGGCCGCAGGGGGCTTCGGCGCCTTTCGTATGGATCTCGAGCGTAGCGCAGAGGCCGCTACGGATACCGGTCTGACAAAGTGTCGCGTAGAAATGGCCCCGCACATCAAGAATCGTCTACCCGGTTACATCAATAGCATTACGGACACGGAAGAGAATACGGACGCCGTCACTCCTGATACGGAGCTGATTGTCCTAACCTTCGATCCTATCGTAGAGGCCTTCAACACAATGGCCTTTCTGACATATTCTAAAACAGGTATCCGTGTGTGCTTCTTCCAAATCGATACTCTCGTCAACAATCCTCTTGATCACGTTCTTGTTCCGAAGCACGAGCGCGTGCCGGTCTCCGAGCACACGAACTTCCTGAAGAGCATTCGCGCGACGTCAAAGTCCGTCCTTCCCATCATCCGTTTCCACGAGGATATGATCGCCCGCCTGATGTGCCTGGTCCCGGGCGATATTGTAAAGATTACTCGCCCCAGCGTGAATGCGGGCGAGTATATCTCCTATCGTGTATGTTCCCCGTAACGTGAAGTGCCAAAGTTAAGCACTTGCCAGTAGTTTCCAAAGACCCAATAGATGGTGTGCACTACTGACACATCGGCAGCAATAGATACAACTGGTGGTTTCGATAGTTGGAAGACCGCCCGAAATGCGGCGCTCGATGCAAATCCGAATATCGATGCTGAGCGAACAAACATTTTTTCCATGGCCAGCTGTCTAGAGGACCGTATCAGCAGCCTATCTACTCTCAGCACTGATGATGCTAAACTGAAGCTCGATATTGCAAATCTGGAGACGGAAATAAAGGCCGAAGAGGCGAATGTGGCTACGGCCAAGCAGCGTCTGGATCTTATGAAGGGCCCGATCAGCAACTATGCGAGCTGGTTTCCCATAGGCCGCCCCCTACGGCCCATGTCGAAACCTATTCTCATCGGCATAAGTATCTTTATTATCCTCATCTCCTTTTCTTATTTACGTAGCCTCATCCACATGAGAATTCCAGGGGAGTTCTTAGCCTTCCCGGCCATTGCGGCTCTTCTAGGACAGCTTACCCCCGCCTTTTGGCTAGTCTTTGTAACCCTTATTGGAGTTATCATATACTTCACCCGATCAAAAAAGTGAGTGATTAATAGGAATGCCTACAGCTTTAGTTGCACCACCAGGAGTTAACCCGGACGAGCACGCCAAACGCATGCACGCGGTCGGAATCTCGGAGGAAAAGGATGCGGCGGCCTCTAACTATATTGCCTTCTACGGATTCATGAACATTGTCGCCGTCGGCCTACTCTTCTACATTGCACGTTCGTGATTTTTATAAGAGGTAATTGTAGATATGAGTCAGCCGTCTGACGATTCGGTCAATAGACAGATACAGATCAATGAATGGGTCTATCAAAATAAGATGGATACCGTGTTTTCACTGCAGATTACCTTCATCGCAGTGGCGATCGTGGGAATCCTTTTTTATTTTAAGAGTTCCGGCGCAGTTGGAGCACCCTTTGCATACTACACGTCCGGTATCATTATCACCCTGGTTTCGCTGATCATCTTGAATCGCCTGTTCTTCACATCTGCCCGGCGTGATCCCCGCATGTGGCACCGCTTCCGATTCGGTGAGGATAATAAGAAGGTTCCGGACACGATCAACAATGTGGGGCTCAACGACATCCTAGGGCTGCTCAATGCGGGTGGCACGGATTGCAGCAAGTGCGCTTCGACGCCTGCTCCTGCCGGCGTTTAAGGATCAATATAGTAAAAGCTAAGTGGACACGTTATCGGTGCACTTAACTTATACACTTATCGGTAGAATGAGCGGCTTAGATCAAAATGCTCAGATAACCCTTTTAAAGCACACGCTTGGCTCGACCTGCCAGGATCTTTATACAAAGTATTCGCAGATTCGAGGTGCGCAAACGGGTGCTATTACCAATAATAAGATACTCGTTACGCAAAAGGTAGAGCTTACAAATGAGCTGGAATCCCTCCGAGCGGAGGCAGATACATTGAATCAGGAATACTTGGACAGAAATACGGTGAAACCGAGTTCCCTACAGAAATATGGAGTTCTGACGCAGCAGGATTGGATTCTACTGTTCTTCTTTCTTTCCTACGGATTCATGTGCCTTGTTATCATGATTTTTATTCTCCAGAAGTCGACAACAAAAATGAAGGCGATTGGTATCTTTTTAGGACTGGCTCTTACTGTTGGAGTGGTGATCGCTTTGACGATATCTTCGATCGCATGAGAACTAGTTCTCCACGTGGCTCGCATCCCACTCCGCGACTAGATCATCGGCCCCAAAGACCTTGATGACCGGCCACTCCTTTCCATTCATCGGCTCTCCGAACTCTTCCGTGAGCCGATTGATGACTGCCTTCGCGTCCAGCTCGACGCGCACATCCTTCTTCCAGGCGTTCACGATGGCCGTGATCTGCCGCGTCGTGATGGGCTCCATGCGACAGGCCGTCTTCTCCTCCGGCGTCATCGGCAGCCGGATCCGCTCATTCCGGAAGCGCGCGTAGACATCGAAGCTCTCCTTATACTTGTCCACGGCCCGCATGACCGCTCCCGGCACCGGATTGAGACCGTTCGGGATATACTCCGTCTCGTAGATGTGGACGAGCAGGGCGAGGAAGGGCTCGCGCCACGACCGGAGCTTCTTGTCCAGGAGCGGATCGATCAGGAAGACATTCGGCCGCTTCGAGATATACTCGGGGTGATCCGGCAGCACGAACTTGCTGACGAACTCGATGACGCGGATGCGGCGCCAAGTGCCACGATCCATGGACGTGACCGGCGGCAGGCTGTTACACATCATGATGAGCTTGCCCATGATGACGAACTTCTCCTGATCCTGAAAGAGGCCGCGCGCCTCCACCATGTCCTCACCCGAGAACTGCTTCATCCGCGAAGTGTTCATCGGCTCCTTGTCATCCGGCTCCTGCAGATAGATAAAGCGGCGACACTTGGCGGCCATGATGTCCGGGTTCGCCGCGCCCGACTCCGGCCGCTTTCGCGTAAGAACGGTCGACTGGAGCGAGGTCTGGTAGTCGCCCAACGTCATCCGCATCAGCTCGACCAGCTTCGACTTTCCGTTGCCGCCGACGCCCGTCGCCACGTAGAAGCACTGCTCCTTGTTCGTTCCCTCGAGACAGGAGGCCAGGAGACGGAGCGTGTAGGCGCGCACATCCTTGTCCGGAAAGAGCTTTGCGAAGAAGTCGGCGATTTCCAGCTGGGCCGGATCGGCGGGATCGTAGGGCTTGTAGTCGATGGCCTCCATCTCTGGCAGATTCTGACCGGCCAGGAAACTCACATAGTCCTCCGGGCGCCCGGGACGGAAGAGAACGTGCTCGCGATCCGGGCCAGGCACTCGCAGATCGAGGATGCCGTTCCGGCAGCCGAAGAGGTAGGCGTTGATGTTCAACTTCTTCTCAAACTCCTCCTCGTAGAACTGGTGCACGGCCATCTTCATAACGGAGTCGCCGAAGCCGCTGTTGAAGAGGCTCGTCTGGACCTTGAGGAGCTGCTTCGCCTTCTCCTGCAGCATCTCTCGGGCCTCCGCCGTTCCCGCCCGACCCATGTCGCTGAAGAGCTTCCCGCTCGCGTCGCTGATGGCCTTCGCCACATCCGAACTGATTTTCATGCGGAGCTCGATGCCCTGGTTGAGCTTCTTCCACATGTTCAGGCCGTCATCATACTTATACCACTCCGTGGCCCGTGGATTGACGGAGGCGATGTAGTTCGACCCATACATCTTCTTCATGAGCTTGGCGATGTGGTGGTGCGTCGGCTCGACCTCCTGGCGAACGAACTCGCCCAGATAGTCGGCCTGGATCTGCTTGTAGGCGTCCGGGTTGTCCTCGCGCGCCCACTTGCGGAGGGAGCGCTCCGTGAGACGGGGGCCGTCGCCGTCCTTGCGCCAGCCGTGGAACCAGTCCCGCTTCAGTTGGGCAATGTTGTTCCCCGACGACTTGGCGGAGCGGGAACTGAAGTCCATCCAGAGCTGGAAGTTGTCCTCGCTCGGATCGATGTTGTGTAGGCACCAGCCCACCCGGATCCAGGTGTCATACTTCGACGCGCGCTCGTCATCGAGACACTCCATGACGAGCCGGCGAATGACCATGCGGTCCTCGTCGGCCAGATTCGTTGGATAGAGGGCCTGGAAGGCCTCGATGACTGCGTTCTGCTCGGCCACGACCTCTGGCGGAAGCTCCACGGTCTCTGGCTTGCTGTCCCAGCCGAGCATCTCATTGTAGAGGGGCGTCGCCTCTGGGCGCACCTCATTGACGTCGTCCTGCACCTTGTAGCGCACGGAGAGCATGGACATCAGCTGCAGAGGGGTGTAGGGGATTGGGTTCACGCTCCACTCCTTGTCCTCGGGGATGTAGCGGAGGACCTTGTGGATCTCGTAGCGGGGAATGGTCGGCTTCGACTCGCCGTAGAAGATCCAACCCTGCTTTCGGACCATGGACTCGTCGTAGATGTCGTCGGGCGTGTTGATGAAGTCCGTGTCGGCGAAGCAGGTGTTGACGATGTCCTGGGAGAGGGCCCAGTTTCGGATGACCTTCTGCTTCTCGTTGCTGAGGGCGATGTCCGGACACATGATGTGGATGCCGTCCTTGTGCACCTGGCCGGAGCGATAGGGGGCGGGGCGCAGCGTCACGAAGAAGTTCAGTTCCTCGTAGGCCTCGACGCCGAAGAAGATCTCCAGGCCCTCGACCAACTTCTTGCAGAAGTTGGAAATCTGGTCGAGTGTAAAGGTGCGCTCGAGGCTCTTTTCAGCCGAGTATTTGAAGTCGAGATCGATGAGGAAGGGCTTCGGCTCTCCCTTCCGCGGCTGCTCGACAAAGGCACGCGGGGCGTTCTTTTTGACGAAGAGGTAGTCGTGGAGGAGCCGGTAGAACTCCGGATAATCCTCGTCCGAGATGAACCACTTTCCGCCGCCCGCCGCCATACAGGTCATGGTGGCCGTCTTCGGATCCGTGGCGATTCGTGACCGGAGGAACTTGGAAAGCGGATGTAAATCATAGGGGGAAGATGCCATTTGTATGCTGATTGCCCTAGGCTTTTCAAGCCAAAATTTTACAAGGTCAGCCCCCCCTGGCTTTAAGCACACTTCTCTTTACATATAATGATGAACACTGGCAAACGTCTGATGAATGACATGGCTCAGTTACAGAAGCCAGAGGTCAGAGATAATGGAATCTACTACTGGTCAAATGAGCAGAATGTCCGTGAAGGAAAGGCCATGATTATTGGACCAGAGGGCACCCCATACGACGGCTGTCCACTGATCTTTGACGTTACTCTTCCGGCAGACTATCCGTTGAACTGCCCGAAGGTTCTCATTGCCACTTCGGATAACCAGACACGCTTTCACCCCAATCTCTATGTGACTGGTAAGGTCTGTCTTTCCATTCTGGGAACATGGAAGGGTCCTGGCTGGTCGCCGGCGCTGACACTCAGCAAGGTTCTCTTGTCGATCCAGAGTCTTCTGGAGGCGAATCCGATTGTCAATGAACCCTCTTTCGAGAATATAGCGATTACCAATCCGTTGGCAAAGGACTATGCGGCCTTCGTGGAAGAGCGGCTAACGGCCTTGACCTATCCGGCCCTCCTGAAGTTCAAGAAGGGAGATTGTCCGCCTCTGTGGTCAGAGTTTAAAGATGTGCTGGCGGAGATCGGCGATGATCTGATTCGGCGCCAGAAGGCGAAGATTGCTGCCCATACGGAGGATAAAGAGTATAAGACTCTACCCTATTCGATGAAGGGCACGACTCGGTGGCTTAGCTTGGCGGCTCTGTAAGGCACTTTGGGGTAAAATTGCCTCAACCCACTTTAACGATAACACCTATATAGGAAACAATGAAGTTTTGTCCGCATTGCCGATACTACATGTTCCATGACGTGGAAGCCAATAAGCTGACACGTCTGTGTCGTAACTGTGGTCATCAGGAAGAGGAGAAGACGGGTGGCCTCATTGTTGAGAAGCTGGTCCAGGAGCGGTCGAGCGAGGGCTACAAGGTTCTTCTCAACGAGTTCACCCGGCTGGATAGCACGTATCCGCACACGAAGATGTTGAAGTGCCCGAATGGGGGCTGTGGGAGCAACTCAGGCGGGGAGCGTGATGTGATTTATCTCAAGTATGATACGGTCAATCTGAAGTTCGTCTACATCTGTAATGTCTGTGGGGAGCAGTGGCGAAGCAGAGGTTAATAAGCGCAAAAACACCATTTTTTACTATATCTTCTGAGTAAGATGGATGACATCCTACCGGATGATATCCTACCGGATGACATCCAGCCGGATATCCTACCGGATGACATCCAGCCGGATATCCTACCGGATGACGACCAGCCGGATATCCTAGACGATATATCAGGCGCACAGACTGGTGGTCGTCGCCGTCGTAAAAAGGCCGAGATGGATGATGTGCAGATTGCTAGGCGAAAGGCGGACGCCGATGAGGTTATTAGAAGAAAATCTGAGACGCCAGAGCAGACCCTACAACGTCGAAAGTCCGAGGGAGTCGAAAGAGCCGAGGCGGCACGAAAAAGGAAGGCAGATGTCTCTGACGCTAGACGTGTAGAAGTTCAAAGAGCGCGAAAGTCACAGTCTCTTTCTTCATTGCAGGCCAAGCGATCAAAGACAGTCGAAACTAAGAAACAAGTCAAGCGGCGTGAAACAGAAAAGAATGTTAGACAATCGCGCCGGAATAAAGAACGTGCCGCAACCCAACAAGCCCCCAAGAAAAGATTAGTCGAATCTGCAAAACGATCACAGAGCACCAAGTCCGACTATGTAAAAAGTAAGAGAGAGGCGCTTACGGAAAGACACGCGGCCGCGGCGAAGTCCAAGACAGCATCTGAACAGACACGACGAGCGGCCGATGCCTCTATAAAGCGAAAGGAGCGCGCCGCCGCTCTTCAGAAAAAGAAGGGGGGCGTCGAAGAAAAGAGGTCAAAGGCATCGGCTGATGCGGATAAGGCGGCCACAATGACAATGAATGCAAAGCATCCTTCAGCGGATAAGCCTCCTGTGAAGGACCGTATGGAACCGGTAAAGGCGAAGACAGATGCCGAAGTAACTAGGGTCGCCACCCAGCGTGATAAAACCGCAAAGGATGCATCCGCCGCTGCAGATAAGGCAGCACAGCAGAAGACACCCAGAGTTCCGGATGGAGTCGACACACCTAGAATAAGGGAAGCAAAGGCGAAGGCGGATGAGGCCGCGGTGAAGGCAAAGGATGCAAAGGCGAATAAGGATGCCATCGAGAATGATATGGCGAATAAAAAGCAGCGCCTTCTTGATGCTAAGAAGGAGACTGTCCCTGAGAAGAAGCCTTTAGAAAAGATGAAGACGGATAAGGAGGAGGCGGCGCGTCAGAAGGCAAAGGCAGACGAGGATGCGGCCACCTTAGCTAAAAAGAAACAGGATGACGAGGAGGCGAATCACAGTAAGAATGCAGACGATGTAAAGGAGTCTATGGCTCACAGGGGGGCCAGATATCTAGTTGGTGCCTCCTTTTTGACCGGATTCCCCTTTCCCTTTCCTGGAACCTATGGACGTCGCGGACGTCGTCCACCCTTATCCTACTCAGTAGATAAGTCTCCAAAAACTCCTGGCGGATTGCCTACCGACCTTTTTTCCACTGCTCGGCCGGCGGATATCTACAAGGCCGCCATTCTCGATGGAAAACAGGATGGATATGCCGCCGGCTTTTCGGATGGAAAGGAGGCTGGTAGAGGAGCCGCCATGAATAAGGAGGTTCCGTCGCGCGATGCGGCAACTCTTCTTAAAGATATTATTGCCGCGAGGAAGAGCACAAATGTCCAGATAGAGCGCCAGGCCTTTTGCGTGATGAAGCTGGCCGAGGTGAAGGTGAAGGGCCTGAACTATATAGACGCCTATCCGCAGTGCGTAGATGATACTGGAAAGCCGGCGGCTACCGTAGCAGCGCCGACAAATCCTTCGGCAAAGGATATTTCAGGCCAGGAGGCATACACGAACGGCTACCAGCAGTCGTTCGTAGCGCAGTATCACATAGGATATGATGCCGGATTTACCAAGGGGCGAGAAGAGGCGTTGGCAGGAATCTCGGGTGCGCCGATATCTGGCGCTTCCGGACCCTCGGGGGCAGGAGAAGGGCCAGGTGCTAGTCTAGAGCAGGCGGGCGGTGACAATCCCTGCGTGCGGGATCTATATGAAAGTGACAGTGACGAGGAGAACTTCCTGACAAAGGAGGAGTTCCTCTATTTGCTGACACGAGGTGTGAACAAACAGAGAATCGAGAAGATTCGACGCCTTATAACATCTGCAAGCGCTTGAGTAAGTTTTCAGGGCGTAGAAGATTGTAACTGAAAGATGGATGACTGGTCAACATATATGTCCACTCGAGAGAACTACTGGATTCCGCGATTCGTGTGCTTCCTCCTTTAACACCCTCGATCCACGTTTTCACCTCGGCCTGCATAGTCGTCGATAGTCTCGAACGTACCTCTTTTACGCTCCATAGACTCATAATACACTGATATAGATCCCGTCCATCTTTTGGACAGGGATCGATATCCGGGATAACGTCTCCTAGATTGACTACTGAAACCCCCTCTCCATTTCCGATGCAGGCGAATCCGAAATCGAGAACAACGACTTGAAAGGGGGCTTCTAGGCCGCCATACCGGATCGGTTTCCGCCGTATCCAGAGATTCGTCATTTTAAGATCCCGGTGGTCCAGATGAATCTGATTATCTAGGATGCTCAGAATAACGCAGACTTGGGATAGGCACTGGATAAAGGTCCGATCAGGATCAAAGGATGTGTAAATAGCCTCGAGGGCCGACTGGCCCTCAATATACTCCATGCTAAAACGAATATGGTCACTGTGCCGAAATATATCATAGACCTCTGGAATCGCGCCTGGAATACCCTCTTGGACTAGGACCTTGGCCGCCAGCCATTGGACGATACCCTCGGCGATGAGAGAATCCTTGGCGGCGGCGCCAGTTGGCCGCTTCACGGCCACCATCTTTCCATTCCGTTTAGCCAACTTAATAACGCCGTATGTGCCCTGGTTTAGAACCTTCACGTAATCAATCCTGCATCTGAGTTTTCCAGCCTCCATAATATCTCCTGTAATCCTCTCACTGGGAATGAGTTCAGATGGAACTGTTATTTTCTTTAAAGGGATTGTCGTGTGTATCCCCAGGGGATGGAGATCGATCTCCATTCTATCCTCTAATCACATTAAATACATCGTCATCTGTTTTACAGGTCTCGGCCATTTCTATAGCGTAGAGCTCAAAGGGATGCTCTGGCTGCGAGGTATCACCCCAGCGTTTTACAAAGGATGGTGGGGCAGTTGTCAGACCTCCTGTGCGAAGATCGAGCCATTTTACGTCGGCGTCGCCTAGACGCAGTTGCGGCTTTTCTGGAAAAAGCGGAAGAGGTTGGTAGTGGCCCCAGCTCCAGAAGGGGCAGGCCATGGTATCTGGATTTATACGGCAGCGCTCCACATATTCTCTTGGCGTTCGGAACTGCTGCGTCCAACCCTCCTTGATGAGAAAACTGACCCAGTCACCTAGAAACTCTCTCTGGTGCAAGTGAATGGACTCGTGAATGAGCGTGGTTTTACAGGTGGGCCATCGGCTACAGGCGGAGGAGGGCATGCAAATAATATTACCTGGGCGTGTATGGGGATATCCGCTGTCGGCGGAGGGTTTCAGTATGATGATTTTGGCACGGTGTAGAAGAGGCGTTGTCTCGGCCACCTTCTCTATAAACTCTGACGTAGAATCGTCGATAAAAAAGGGGATGTATTCGTCCCCTTGGCGAGCTGCGGCGTTGTATTTAGAGTTTCCACATCGTTCTCTGTATCCGTCTATTCTTTCGGCGGCCGCGAGATAGGCGGCCATTAGTTCTTTTTCGTCGCTAGCTTTTTAAGCAAGAAGCCCTCGGCAAACATCGTTAGCTTCTGCTGGGTCTTGGCCTGGGTCTTTGGGGCATTGGCTGGGGCCAGTCGCTCGGAGCGTCTGGGTTCGCGCGTCTCCACGGTGACACCGAGACGATTAGCCAGCT
>Ga0209084_1003956_pt1 | contig 10616 bp, 6 predicted proteins | sample C_130820_MF_Meta_FD_187309 | JGI IMG/M metagenome (GOLD analysis project Ga0209084, IMG submission 187309) | Freshwater microbial communities from Lake Croche, Canada to study carbon cycling - C_130820_MF_MetaG (SPAdes) (version 2) | ecosystem: Environmental > Aquatic > Freshwater > Lake | place... | reverse complement strand
TGCCAGCGCGTGGGGCCTTCACTCTGTCTGACCACCCGGCGCCGTTCGGCATCGATCGGCGTGGTGGGAGGTCGATCGGCCATGCGATCAGCGACCGGAGATGGCCTGCCACACCCGCAGAGCGGAGAGTGGCATGTCGAGGTGTGTGATGCCGAACGGGGTGAGTGCGTCGAGCACGGCGCTCTGCACAGCCGGCGTGGCACCGATGGCGCCGGACTCGCCGATGCCCTTGGCACCCAACGGATTCACGGGTGTGGGGGTCTCCATCGGCACGAGTTCGAAGCTCGGCAGCTCAGCCGCGGAGATGAACGCGTAATCGGCGAGATTGGCGGTGGTGGGATTGCCATCCACGTCGTAGCTCATCTCTTCGAACAATGCCTGGCCCACACCTTGGGCGATGCCGCCATGGCGCTGCCCCTCCACGATGAGCGGGTTGAGGATGCGGCCCGCGTCATCGCAGGTGATGATGCGGCGCAGTTCGGTGCGGCCGGTCTCGGTGTCGACCTCGACCACCGCCACATGCGCGCCGAACGGGAAGGTGGCGTTGTCGGCGGTGAAGGTGAGGGAAACCTCGATCGGGGTGCCTGCTGCTCCGCCACCGAGCACCTCGGTGATGTCGCCGGCGGCGCCGACCTCGGCCCAAGTCTTCGAGATGCTCGGTGAGCCAGCAACATGAAAGGCTCCGGCGTCGGTGTCGAGCACGACATCGGCCACGGAGGCTTCGAGGAGATCGGCGGCAACGTGACGCGCCTTCTCGACCACCTGCTCGGTAGCGGTCCATACCGCAGAACCTCCCAGTTGCAACGAGCGGGAGCCCATGGTGCCGTGACCTTCGGTGACGAGATCGGTATCGCTGGCCACGATCTTGATCTGCTGCATCGGGATACCAGTGAGTTCATGGGCGAGCATGGCCCATGAGGTGTCGTGGCCCTGACCATGGCCGGAGGAACCGGTGTAGACCGTGACTCCCCCGTCGTGGCGAAGGACGACCTTGGCGAACTCGCCCTGATTACCGGCGGGGCCAGCAGTGATCTCGACGTACACGCAGATGCCGATACCGAGTTGCACGGGGTCACCGGCGGCTCGACGGGCGGCCTGCTCGGCCCGCAACGCGGTGTAGTCGGCAGCGGCGAGCACACGATCGAGGGCACCCTCGTAGTCACCGACGTCGTAGACGGCTCCGGTGGCGGTGGTGAACGGGAATGCGTCGGCGGACACGAGGTTGCGACGGCGAACCTCTGCGGGATCCATACCGATCTCGAGTGCGAAGAGGTCGATGGCCCGCTCGATCGCGGCAGTGGCTTCCGGACGACCTGCACCGCGATACGCCTCGATGGGCGTGGTGTTGGTCATGACGCTCTTCACGTTGCACTCGACCCTGGCGATGTCATACGTGCCCGGGGCCATGGTTCGGGTCATGAACGGCAGGAAGCAGCCCATGCCCGGATAGGCGCCGGTGTCCTGCACGACAGTGAGGCGATACGCCTCGATGGTGCCGTCACGACGACCGCCGATCTCGACGTGATGGGCCTGAGCGCGACCGTGAGGCATGGAAATCATGCTCTCGCCGCGGGTCTCGGCCCAGCGCACGGGGCGGCCGAGACGACGCGAAACCCATGGAAGCAGCGCTTCGTCGGACTGAAGATTGATCTTGGCTCCGAAGCCGCCGCCGACTGCCGGAGCGATGACGCGGACCTGATCGAGCTCGAGGCCATAGGCACCGGCGAGCTTTCCCTTTGCACCATGGGGAGCCTGTGTGGAGCAGAACGCAATGAGTCGTCCGTCGTGCCAAGTGGTGGCGATGGCTCGCGGTTCCATGGGGCACACAGCCACGCGCTGGTTGATGAGGTCGCGGGTCACCATGACCTCGCAGCCATCGAAGAGATCGGCGGAATGGCCGAAGGGAACAGCGAGCGCAGTGTTGGTGCCGAAATCCGGATGCACGAGTGCTTCGTCGGTCTCGGCGACCAAGGGATCGATCACGACGTCGAGCGGGTCGTAATCAACGATCACGAGCTCAGCTGCGTCCTCGGCGGCCTGCGCTGTTTCGGCGAGAATGACGGCCACGGCCTCGCCGACGAACCGGACCACACCGTCGGCCAGCCATGGCCGGGCGAGCACATCGGGGATCATGCCGGGAATGGCCACGCCGAAACTGCCGAGATCGCCAGCCGCTGCGATGTCGGCGGCGGTGAACACAGCGACGACACCGGGGGCATCGACGGCTTCGGTGACATCGAGTTCGGTGATCCGACCATGGGCGATCGTGGAACGCACGAAATGGGCATGCACTGCGCCATCGAGCAGCGGATCTTGCAGGTCGGCGGTGTAGAGGCTTGCTCCGGTGAGGAAGGTTGGATCCTCGCGCCGTTCCACCCGGGTTCCCATGACGCTCATGTGTGCACTCCCTCAGACAACCGGCCAGACAGACGGCCAGACCACCGGCAGGTTCGCCGGACCCACTGAGGTTAGTGGAAGCGTTCGGACCAAGGACTCAGCGGGAAATGGACGAGCCGAGCGCGGTGAACGGCCAGGCGTCCGGCACCCGCACCGGGTCCCTTGGGGCGGGCAGCACGTGGTACACCTCTTCCCCCGGCTTCGCGTATCCGTACTGCTCACGGGCCAGGCGTTCGAGTTCGGTTCCTGATCGCAGGGATTCTGCTGCTTCGGTGTCCTGCTGATTGCGAGCTTTCAATTCCGCGAGAGTGCCCTCGGCAGCGGCGATCGCCCGCCGGTTGTTGATCCACTGACGGGTGGGCATCACGCCGAGCACAAAAAGAGCGACTGTTATGAAGATTCCGACCGACACCATTGTGGCCCGACCCATCGACCACCGACGTCGAGCGGGTGGATTCGACTCGACCGACTCAGCGCGCCCAACCACTGCAAGCGGGCGTTTCGAAGCCGGCGCCGGGGCCGGCACCACCCTCCGTGAGCGGAAAAGTCGCCGGGCCATGACTACTGACGGACCTGCTTGAGTGCCGCTGCGCCCCAGTAGGCCGCCGCCTCGCCGAGATCATCCTCGATGCGCAGGAGTTGGTTGTACTTCGCCACACGGTCGCTGCGGGCCGGAGCACCAGTCTTGATCTGTCCGCAGTTCGTGGCCACGGCGAGATCCGCGATCGTGGTGTCCTCGGTCTCACCCGAGCGGTGCGACATCACTGCGGTGTATCCGGCGCGGGTGGCCATGGCCACTGACTCGAGAGTCTCGGTGAGCGAGCCGATCTGGTTCACCTTGACCAGGATCGAGTTGGCCACACCGGCCTCGATCCCGTGTGCGAGACGTTCGGTGTTGGTGACGAACAGATCGTCGCCGACGAGTTGCACCCGCGAACCGAGCGTGGCGGTGAGTTGTGACCATCCGTCCCAGTCCTCCTCTGACATGCCGTCCTCGATCGAGACGATCGGGTAGCGACTGCAGAGTGACTCGAAATACGCCACCATCTCAGAAGGAGAAAGCGTTCGGCCCTCACCGGCGAGCACGTAGCTGCCGTCGCGGTAGAACTCAGTGGAAGCGGCGTCGAGCGCAATGGCGATGTCTTCGCCCGGGGTGAATCCGGCTTTTTCGATGGCCTCGATGAGCAGTGTGACGGCTTCTTCGTTGGAAGCGAGGTTCGGAGCGAACCCGCCCTCGTCGCCGATGGCCGTGGAGAGCCCTCGATCGTGGAGCACCTTCTTGAGGACGTGGTAGGTCTCGGTCCCCCAACGCAACGCCTCGGAGAACGACGCCGCGCCGACCGGCATGATCATGAACTCCTGGATATCGACGTTGTTGTCGGCATGCTCGCCACCGTTGAGGACGTTCATCATCGGTACCGGAAGCACATGCGCATTGACGCCGCCGATATAGCGATAGAGCGGAAGGGAGAGATCGTCGGCAGCAGCACGGGCAACGGCGAGTGAGACGCCGAGGATGGCGTTGGCGCCAAGCCGACCCTTGTTGTCAGTGCCATCGAGTTCGATGAGCACGCGATCGATATCGCGCTGGTCGGTGGCATCGAAACCGACCAAGGTGTCGTAGATCTCCTCATCGACGTGCCCGACCGCCGTCAGAACACCCTTCCCGCCGTAGCGGTCCTCGCCATCACGAAGCTCCACTGCTTCGAAGGCGCCGGTGGATGCACCGGACGGAACAATTGCGCGTCCGGTGGCTCCTGACTCCAGGATGACCTCGACCTCGATCGTGGGATTGCCACGGCTGTCGAGAACCTCGCGGCCGCCGATGTGTTCGATGATGCTCATGGAAGGGGGTGCTCCTCGTTCAACGTTGGGGTGAATGTTTCCACAGGCGCGCGCGCCGAACGTGCATGTTCATGCTTGTCACTGATTGGCGAGTTCCGCAGCGCGCTCTTCATCGCGATGACGCAACGCCGCGGCTCGCAGTGCGGTCTCGGGATCAACGCCGCTGATCCGGGAGAGTTCGACCACGGCCATGAGCAACGCCCCCACCGAGTCATCGTCAGCGCGCGCCTCGACCGCGGCGAGCGCTTCACCGATCTGCGGAATCTGGTTCAGCGATCGCTGCTTCTCCGGGAGGCTGCTCGCTTTCTTGCGCACCTTCAGCGCATAGAGCAACGCCGGAATCGCGTCGGGCACTCCGTCGAAGACGCTGTCGCGCCCCTTCTCGGATTTCTTGATCTGCTCCCAGTTGGCCACGACGGCATCGGCATCATGAGCCTCGACGTCGCCGAACACATGGGGATGGCGCGACCGCAACTTGTCGTGCACATTGCGTGCCACGTCGGCAATGGTGAACTGCCCTTGTTCGGTTGCGAGTTGGGAGTGGAAGAACACCTGGAACAGCAGATCGCCGAGTTCCTCTTCGAGATGGTCGTAACCCTCCCCTGCATCAACGTCGAGTTGATCAATTGCTTCGAGCACCTCGTAGGACTCCTCGAGCAGATGGCGACGCAGCGACTCGTGGGTCTGCTCCTGATCCCACGGACATTCGGCTCGCAATGTGGCCACGAGTTCAACGAACGCCACGAGCTCGCTCGCCATCGGCGCGGCGAGGTGCGGGAGGTAGACCGAGGTGAGATGGTCGGCCTCGATCCGGTCCAGTTCGGTCCATACGAGCGTGCGAACAACCTCGTCGGGCAGCCCCAGTCGTTGCAGCACAACGACCTGCGCATCGGGTTCGAGGCACGGGATCGGACCGCTGTCGAGCGCGAGTTTGATGTCCGACAGCACGTGGACGGAGTCACATTGGGCCACCAGCAGCGGGCCGCGCTCACCGGCTCCCTCAACCGCGAAGCGATGGCCGTCGATCACCCGGACGCCGCGTTCGACAGGATCGATGCCGAGCCGAACCCATGCGAGGTCGAGAAAGGACAGTGCAGGCAGTACCTCGAGGTCGACTCGCTCGTCGGCGAGGAGGAGTTCGACGGAATGTTCGGCCACGAGCGGCGAGCCGGGAACGGCATAGAGGACGACTCCGTGCGCAGTCGCCGCTTCAACGAGTCGCTCGACGATGGTCGTATAGACCTCGTCCATATGTTCCGCGATCTCGTAGATCGAGTCGAAGCTGGTCGCGTCGCGAACTGCGCTCGCCGCCGGATGACGCTCGGTGCGAAGGAATCGGGGCTCGTGCGCCTCGATCGCCGCAACCGTTCCGACCGTGAGTAGATCAACGTCACCCGGACCAAGACCGACAACGATGATGCGCGGGCGTTCGATCATGGCCGAAGAGGTAGTTCCCGACGGGCCGGGACTAGTCCTGCGTGCTTCCGGCGAGTTCGCTGATGGGCCGGGCGATCGTGCTCGGTGAGGTCGCACCGGACGGAGCGACGATGCTTCCCGAATTCACGATGATCTGACCGTATCGACCGTCGACCCCGATCTGAACACCGGCGGCAACATCGGACAACTCCGCGGCGAGCAGGCTGCTCAGGTTGCTCTTGAGCGACGCCGCGAGGTCGTCCTTCACGGCATCGAAGCTGAGCTCACCGCGGACCCGAACGAGGATGAGGTGGTAGCCGTACTGGGTCTTCACGGGTTTGCCCACAACACCGATGGGCTGGTTCCAGGCTGCATCATCGAACTCGGGCACGAACGCCCCGCGAGGATTACATCCGAGGTCGCCACCATTTGCCCCACTGCCACTGTCGTCGGAGTTTGCTTTGGCAAGATCGGCGAAGTTGCTGGTTCCCTTGAGCTGCGACTGGATCTGGGTGATCTTGGCGAGGGACTGGGCGTACTCGGCATCAGTCGGCGTGGATTGCCCCTGCCGGGTACCGGCGAAGATCAGGATGTGGCTGGCGCAGACCTGCTCTCCCTTGTACTTGTCGCCGCTGGCGTCGTAGAGCCTGCGCAACGCCTCATCAGAGGTTCCTTCGGTCTGTAGGACCGACAGCAGCGCGTTCTGGGCGGCGAGCCCTTCGATAAGTGACTTTTGATACTGAGGATTGAGATCGGAGAAATACGAACCACCCTTTGACGAGGTGAAGTTCTGCTCGAGCGCCTTCTGGGCGGCAGCGCGATCGGCGTCGGTGATCTCGATGCCGCGTTGGGCGGCATCAATCTGCGCTAACTGCAGGCTGAGCTGGTCGTTCAGGAACGCTGCGGTGAACGAGGTGGCCCAGGACGAACCGTCAGGTCCGTGGAGATCGGTGGCTGATCCATTGGCTTTCGCGTAGGTATCGGCGAATGCCGTGATCTGGGTGGTGAAGTCCTGGTTCGAGAGCGACCATGACCCGACGGTGAGGGCGCTGGGTGAGACAGCCGAGCACGACGTGCCGACGAGCGATGCAATGAGACCGAGCGACAGCACTGCGATGAGGGTGGAGCAGATCTTCTTCACAAGACGGCTCACACTATCCGCCGCCGTTCACGGGGTTGTAGTCATCAAGAGGCAGTAGATCAGCGAATGCGGCCAGAACATCTTGGACAACTGTGGCCGTGGATCGGAGTGCAAGTTGCAACTGACCGATCTCGGCTTTATAAACCGATCCACGGTAGAGGCGCTCGAGTCGGATGGTCTTCGACGTTGGCAGGGCGATCGGACTGATGCGAGCGACAACCTTCGGGCCACCGAAGCCACTGCCCTTGGTGACCGTGACCTCGCGAATGCCGGTTCGAACGCATTCGGCCCGCAGACGGGCCACGGTGAGCAAGGCCTGCGCAGCATCGGGAACCGGCCCGTACCGGTCCTCCCATTCGACCCGGATGTCCTCGACCTCCTGCATGGAGGTGACGCCGGCGAGTCGCCGGTAGGCCTCCAACCGTGATTCCTCGCGCTCCACATAGTCGAGCGGAAGGTTGGCATCGAGGGGTACTTCGATCTTGATCTCAGCCGGCTCGTCGATGGGCTCGCCCTTGAGTTCGGCCACCGCCTCAGTGACCATCTCGCAGTAGAGGTCGTAGCCGACCGCCGCGATATGCCCGCTCTGTCCGGTGCCGAGCAGGTTGCCCGCACCGCGGATCTCGAGATCACGCATGGCGATGCGGAACCCGGATCCCAGTTCGGTGGCTTCGCCGATGGTCTTCAACCGTTCGTAGGCATCCTCCGAAAGCACCCGATCCTGAGGAAAGAACAAGTAGGCATACGCCCGACTACCCGAGCGACCGACACGCCCGCGCAGCTGGTGGAGTTGGCCAAGCCCGAGAAGATCAGCCCTATCGACCACCAGCGTGTTCACCGTGGGCATGTCGATGCCGCTTTCGATGATGGTGGTGCACACCAGCACATCAAACTGACCTTCCCAGAAATCGAGCACGACCTTCTCGAGTGTGCCCTCGTCCATCTGCCCATGAGCGACAGCCACCCGGGCTTCTGGAACGAGCTGGCGCAGCTGCTCCGCCACACGTTCGATGTCTTGGACGCGATTGTGGACGAAGAACACCTGACCCTCGCGCAGCAGTTCGCGGCGGATCGATTCACCCACGGCACGCTCGTCGTATTCGCCGACATACGTGAGGATCGGTTGGCGAGCGCTGGGCGGAGTGTTGAGCAACGTGAGATCACGGATGCCGGTGAGACTCATTTCGAGGGTGCGCGGAATGGGTGTGGCGGTGAGCGTGAGCACATCGACACCCACCCGGAGGTTCTTGATGGCTTCCTTGTGATTGACGCCGAATCGTTGTTCCTCGTCCACGACGAGCAGCCCGAGGTCTTTGAACTCGAGCTCGGCCGCCAGCAGACGATGCGTACCGACGACGACGTCGACATCACCACTGGCCAATCCCTCGATGACCTTGCGCGCCTGCGCCGCGGTGAGGAATCGACTGAGCATCTCCACCCGCACGGGATAACCAGCGAAACGGTCGCTGAAGGTCTGCAGATGCTGCTGGGCGAGCAGTGTGGTCGGGACGAGCACGGCTGCCTGCTTGCCGTCCTGTACCGCCTTGAACACCGCCCGAACAGCCACCTCGGTCTTGCCGAAACCCACATCGCCACAGACCAGACGGTCCATCGGGACCGGCGCTTCCATATCGGCCTTCACCTCATCGATGGCCGTGCGCTGGTCGGGTGTGGGTTCGTAGGGGAAGGCATCCTCGAGTTCGCGCTGCCACGGCGTGTCGATGGCGAACGCGTGACCCGGTTCATGGATGCGCTTCTGGTAGAGAACCACGAGTTCCTGAGCGATCTCAGTGACCGCAGCGCGCACACGCGCTTTGCTCTTCTGCCACTCACCACCACCGAGACGACTCAGGCTCGGTGATTCCCCGCCGGTGAAGTGACGCACTGCGTCGATCTGATCGCTCGGCACATAGAGCTTGTCGTCACCGCGGTATTCGAGAAGGAGATAGTCGCGCTCCACTCCCCCGATGGTGCGCTTGACCATGCCCCCGAAGCGGGCAACACCGTGTTGATGGTGGACAACGAAATCGCCGGTGCGTAGATCATCGAAATACCCCTGGGCGGCAGCGGCGCGACGCGGCCGGGCACGACGGTGTGCCCGTCGACGTCCGGTGACATCGGATTCGCCCAGCACGGCGAGCTTCACCTCCGGAAGGAGGAACCCGCGTTCGATCGGAGCCACGACCACCCGACCGCCCGGCGCCGTGAGATCGCTACGCCGACGTTCGTCGAACTCGAACAACAATCCCTGATCGCCGAGCAGTGTGACGATCCGATCCGCCGAACCGGAGCCATCAGCAGCCACCACGATCCGGTATCCGTCAGCGAGCAGTCGGGTGAGCTGCGCGATGAGGGTCGACCCCTCGCCCACCACAGGATCCCAACCGGTGGCCTGGACCGACGCAACATCGGGACCCTCGGGCAAATTGGTGATGGACCATGCGGGTGCATCGGTTCGCACGAGCAATCGATCGAAGGGAACGTGCAACTGCGGGAAATCGGCCTCGACGTCGACACCCCATGTGCGTGAGAGCGAACGGGCGAGGTCCTGCTCCTCGGAGAGGATGTCGGCAGCACGATCACGCATGCGACGCGGCTCGATGAGCAGCACCTGGGCGTCGGCGTCGATGAGATCGAACAGCACCTCGGCACCGTCGAGCGTGCCGTCGTCGCCATCGTGCACGAGCCAGGGCAGCCAGCTCTCCATGCCGTCGAACATCTGCCCTTCAGCCAGACGATCCCATTGTTCGCGACCCCAGGGCTGACTCACCAGCAGTTCCGAGGCTCGGGCCCGGACCTCCTCGGTGGGCAGCAGTTCACGGCACGGGAGGATCTCAACCTCGGCACGTTCGATGGTGGCGCGCTGATCGACCACCGAGAACTCCGTGAGACGATCGATCTCGTCACCCCAGAGATCGATGCGCACGGGGACATGCGCCGTGCTCGGAAACACATCGACGATCGAGCCACGCACTGCCACCTCGCCTCGATGCTCCACCTGATGCTCGCGGCGATACCCCATCGAGACGAGCGATTCGATCAGTTCGGTCGGATCCAACTGATCGCCGACACCGATCACGATCGGCTCGACATCGGCGACATGCGGACCGAGCCGCTGCACGAGTGCTCGCACCGAGGCAACGACAACCGCTGGGGTCCGGGCCGGCTCACGTAACCGCCACATCGTGCGCAGCCGCCGACCCATGGTCTCGACCGCTGGACTCACTCGTTCGAACGGCAGCGTCTCCCAGGCGGGGAAGAGTTCGACCTCGTCGGCACCGAGGAACAGTTCGAGATCATGGGCAAGGCGCTCGGCCTCGCCAGTGGTTGGCACGGCGACGACGACCGGTCGGCGCTCCGAACGCTCGACGATCGCGGCAATGGCGATGGCGCGTGCAGGCTCCGGTATGACGAGGACCGCATCGCGCCGACCGAGGACAGCGGTGAGGCCCGGTTCATCGGCGAGCAGCGGTGGGAGTTCGAAGAGCGACACGGAGCCTCGGGAGGATGAAACGCCGCACGCGCGACGACCCGGAAGCGACTCGCGACCGGGGGTGAGTGAAGAATCGAGATGCTACCGGTCGCCGGTCGAGACGGAATCTGAGCCCCGGACAGATCGAACTGCAGATTTCGCCACTATGAACGCTGACGACTTCCGATTGTGCTTCCGGTGCAGGCGGGTGTTGACTGTGATTTGTATGACTGCCACCGCAAAGACACCTTCAGGCCCATCACCGCTTCCCCCCACGTCGAAGCTCGACATTCCCGAGAGTCGCCGCTTCCGGCTGAAGAACAAGATGCTGGGCCAGCCGCTCAA
>Ga0209084_1003953_pt1 | contig 10621 bp, 13 predicted proteins | sample C_130820_MF_Meta_FD_187309 | JGI IMG/M metagenome (GOLD analysis project Ga0209084, IMG submission 187309) | Freshwater microbial communities from Lake Croche, Canada to study carbon cycling - C_130820_MF_MetaG (SPAdes) (version 2) | ecosystem: Environmental > Aquatic > Freshwater > Lake... | reverse complement strand
TCACAACCGACTGGGGTGTCTTCTCTGAATATAATTTGCAGGGTGTCACCGGATATCGTTGCCGTACCTTTGATCAGTTCTGCTGGGCAGTAAAGAACATCGACAAGATCAATCCCAAGGATTGTCGGGATTGGGCCATGAAGAACTATTCGATGGATCGTGTTGCTGCGATGTATGAAGAGTATTTCGAGATGGTAATGGATGTCTTTACTGGCAAGGGATGGTATCAAGAACATCCAGAACGCACTAACCTCGATTGGCTCACTAAATATTACCCTGAGGGAGCCGTTAAATTATGACACTAGAAGAAATCATCACCGAGAATAACCTGAATGATTTTTGGATCGAAGGAGGTACTGATAAGGCATCCGAGCATTCATATTGTCCTTATTACGAACAACTCCTAACTCCATATAAGGATAAGGAATGTGAGATTTTGGAAGTGGGATGTTGGCAGGGAGGCTTCGTTTTTGCAATGAGTCAGCTTCTTCCTATGGCCAAGTTCACCACTATTGATATCCAAGATAAGTTCTCTCCTCGTCTATTCGATCTGATTGGAGCGGATCGAATTACCAATCATCAGTTAGTCAATGCATATTGTTTCAAGACTCTGAAGTTAATCAAAGACAAACAATTCGATATCATTATTGATGATGGTACGCACCTTGTTCACGATGAAATTTTTCTTCTCCATAACTATATGAAGTTCCTCAAGCCGGATGGTAAGATGGTAATCGAGGACTTGGACTATGATAACATCACCAAATTGATGGATAATATTGACGACACAGTATATGATTATAATATTATGGATCTAAGAAACGTCAAGGGTCGGGGTGATGATATGTTGATTGAAATTACGAGGAAATAAATTATGAACCTGTTCCGTAATATCTCTGATGTAGATACCGAAAAATATGTCATTGCTACTTATGAGGTGACGACGAGTGCCTCACTTCGTGATGCTGCCTGGAATATTGCTATTGGTCAGAGCGTGGGAAATCCTAATGTACGAAACGAATGGGAGACCGAAGAACTATTCGAGAACCATTCCTGTATCATTATCGGCTGTGAATCTGAATTGGCTGCAGCGAAGTCAGGAAAAGTTGTTATTGGATTTCCTACTATCAATACCAATTGGGTAAGCGATGGAGTATCTCATCTGCTTTGTCAATTGATGGGTGGTCACGTAGACATCGATATCATTCAACGTTGTCGATTGGTTGATCTAGTAATCCCTGAATATATTCAGGACTACGGATATTTCCGTGGTCCTATGTATGGTATCACTGGCATTCGACGATTCACAGGACAATACGATAAACCTATTCTTGGTGGAATCGTTAAACCAAAGATTGGAGTGTCGCCTGAAGTATTACTTGATATGGTGAAGCAGATGGTAGATGGTGGAGTAGATTTCATCAAGGAAGATGAGATTATGTCTAATCCCGCCTGTTGTCCTTTGCTGAATCGGGTTGATCTCATATCCAATTATCTTGCCAACCAATCAAGAAAGGTCATCTTCTGTCATACTATTAATTGTGATCCTGGTACTCTGACCAATAGAGTGAACCTGGTTTATAAAGCAGGTGCTAACGGAGTTCATATTAATGTATGGAGCGGATTGGGGTCATACAATTCCATTCGTCAGATGGATCTTCCTCTTTTCCTGCATTTCCAAAAGTCTGGAGATCGGGTCTTTACCAGCAAGTCAAATAACTATAGTATCTCTTGGCCTGTTATCTGTCAGCTTGCAACTATGATGGGTGTTGATACTATTCAAACAGGTATGATCGGTGGATACTCAAATGATGATCCTGAAGAACTTAGTAGGTCTCTGAAGATATTGAGGGCAAGAAATACTCTTCCGGTACTTTCTTGTGGTATGCATCCGGGACTTGTCAACAAGGTAACATCAATGGTTGGTAATGACTACATGGCGAATGTTGGTGGAGCAATTCACGGCCATCCATATGGTTCTCGGGGTGGTGCGGTTGCAATGAGAAGTGCAATCGACGGTGACTACAACAACGAAGAATACAAACAAGCGATTCAAAAATGGGGATTAGTAAACTAAATGGAAATGAATATTAATGGATATAGTGTAAGTGTTCTAGAACAATCCACAACAAACTTTGTACCTGTACTAGTAATGGATGGTCCTCCACCATTTGAAGTAATTCCAAGGGATATTCCTGGAGTGAAGTATAAACCCCAGATGGCTCAGTACTCTAACGTCGATGATTGGAACTTCACCTGGACGGCATCCCATCCTGTTGAAGTTACCAAGAAGAGTTATGATCTGGTAGCAGTACTTGCTCAACGATATGCGACTCATGGTATTATGGAAATTGGAGTATGTAATAATGGTATTGGATCATTCACCAATGCCCTGTTAACCTCCAAGCCTGATATTGTTCCGTATCTTGGGATTGACTATAAGGATAAATCGTTCCTTGATGATCCTGCGAAGAATATTCATACAGTAATTGCTCATTCGGCAGATCAGATTAAGATCCGAGAAGCAGCCAAGAAAATTGGAATGGATAAGATTTCTATTCTGCTTATTGATGGTTGGCACAGTGTGGATATGGTTATCAATGACTGGCTGTATTCTGATATGTTATCAGAGAATGGTATTGTTATTTTCCATGATACTAACTCTCATCCGGGTCCGGTTGTGTTCCTTCCGGCTATTGATGAGAAGATGTACAAGGTCACTAAGTTCTTTGAAAATGACGATGACTATGGTTTGTCGGTCGCATATCGCACGGCATGAAGAAAATAATACTATGCAGTAACATCCATTCTCAAAGAGATGCCAAGCATCTGATTCAGAATATTGAGTACATCAGAACTCTATTTGGCTCGGATGTTCCTGTGTATGTTTCCTCCAATGGTTTAGATACCATTGGAGGATTACAGAAGAATGTTACGTTCAGGAAGTTCGCTACATCAGAATCATATCAACTCGGCCCAACAAATTCTGTACTCAATTGTCTTCGTATGTTAGCAGAAGAGTTTGTTGGAGATCTTTCTGAGTACAATATCATTTATGTTCATCCGGATCTGTATGCGTATAACATACCTAAGATACTTTCTCTATTAGATGATCTGGAAGAATATGATTTTGTTTGCAGGAATTATGTTGGATCTGATTGGAGAGGTCCAGAATTCAGAGCCTTGTGGCAAGGCATCAACTATTATATGACCGAGGACTTCCTTGTTGCTGGACGAGTCATTGATAGATTCAAGACCATTCCCTATGACTCTATTAAGAGTGTAGATGAACTCCCCTTCAATGTACACGAGATGAAGTTTGCTTCGGTCATTAATACTGATCTTGGGCTTAAAGTAAAGAGAATTGATATCATGAGAAACGGAGATCATGAAGATAATGAGATGGGATTCTGGCATGAGCACACACACTAATTTATGGGAATAAATATTTTAATTCCGATGGCTGGCAGAGGTATCCGGTTCAGTGAGGCAGGATACACGATTCCAAAACCCCTCATTCAGATACAGGGTAAGACCATTATTGAACGTGCCGTAGAGTCTCTGGGTATCCACGGCAGATATATTTTCATTGTTCAAAAAGAGCATATGGAAAAGTTTGAGCTAGGGACTCTGCTGAATCGAATTGTTCCTAATTGTAAGATCATTGAGATTGATGAGATCACTGAAGGTCCAGCGTGTACTGCTCTGCTTGCAAAGCCATATATCGATAACTTTCACGAATTGGTTATCGCCAACTGTGATCAGATTATGCAATGGGATGCTCAGAAGTTTCTTTATGCGGCGGCTATCTATGATGGATGTGTGGTTACTTATCACGAATCTACTCCTAAGAATTCCTATGTGCGAATCGACTCCAAGGGAAAGGTATTGGAGATCAAGGAAAAGGAAGTTATCTCTAACATATCTCTCAATGGTATTCATCATTGGACCTGTGGAAACGATTTCGTAGAAAGTGCCGAGGAGATGATTGCCAATAATGATAGGGCACCCAACAATGAATTTTATATCAGCCAGACATACAACTATATGATCAAAAAAGGACAGGAGATTGGGTTTCACCACATTCCCAATCAGCAGCATTTCAATGTTGGTGTGCCTGATGATCTGGATATTTATCTGAAGACTTTATGATTACGGGACGACTTGAGGATATGACAAGGGGTTGGGTCATTGGAGATTTTGAACCCAGCCTCTTGAAGACCCAGGACTTTGAGGTCGCCATTCTTCTTCATAAGAAGGCAGAGGAATGGCCAGCCCACTATCACAAAATTGCAACCGAATACAATATTCTCTTATCCGGAACAATGTCAGTCTGCGGCAAGGAGTTGGTCGAAGGAGACACATTCATCATACTTCCTAATGAGGTGGCTGTTCCTGTATTTCACGAGGACTGTAGGATCGTTTGCATAAAAGTACCCAGTCTTCCGGACGATAAATATCTGGTGTAAGTTGAGAGGGGTATCTTATGAATGTCGCAATATTAATGAATGGTGCAATCGCAAGAGTGTCTGGTAAATTTGAAAGATTAGGTCAACTTTATAGAGATGGTGCCTATGTCAATTACAAAGCTATCTACAATTCAATTGATCGACACATCATTCAAACTAATAAAAACTGTACATTCGATTTCTTCATGCATGGTTGGAATTATGATATAGAAAAAGAATTAATTGATCTGTATAATCCATTACAGTATTGCTTAGAAAATAATGTAATATATGAATCAGAAATAACTCAGAAACTTGATAAATTTGATTCTGCTCCCCACCAGTTTGCACTATGTTCTAGGTGGCTTTCTATCAAAAAAGTATCGGACCTATTTGAAAAATATGTTCATGATAATTCAAAAACCTATGATTTAGTGATTCTATATCGGCCAGATATCATGTTATGGAAAGATATGGTGTTGTCAAACTACACCAAAGAATCAATAACAGCTAATAGTAAGAATGTGATGCATAATTATGGCGGAGATTTTCATTGGGTGATGAATCCGAATACCTTAGAAAAATTCAAGATGAGATATGAGTTAGATTCTCCACCTCACGGATGGAATGTTGAATCTCATACTAATACTAGGGGTTGGATGAAATATGTTAATACTGAATTTAGTATACCCATAGATATGGATGATATTGAAGCAGGGATTCATCAGGCTCCCATTCGATATATAAACTGTGATCCTGGTGTTTGTCACACTCCTGTAAAACAAGGATCGGTCACCCACGATCAATTGTATTCTTATGGATTCACAAAAGAAGAAATAGACAGCTATACCAATATATTTTGATAGGGGATTATATTATGCTTAGAAAAAATGATGTTGTTAGTGGGATCGCTGATCTGGAGCACTTAAAGACATACTATGATGTTCCTGTATTCCAGGGATGTACTGACGAAGATCCATCGACTGATGAGTTTGCTGATCTAGAATTTGCTATCAGTCAGGGTTCTGGTATGATCCAGCTAAGGCAATTGCTTTCTCTGGACAAGGTATATCACAAGTCTCATTTCTCGGGCACAGTAGGAAAAATCTGGTCCGATCATCACTCTCAATTCTGTGACTTCGTACAGAAATATTCCTCCAAGAAAATTCTAGAAATTGGTGGAGGCCACGGAACCCTCTCAAGTCATTACCTTAAGAAATTTCCAGACGCTGATTGGACCATCATTGATCCATTAACAACTCTGCCTGAAGATTCTACGGTGAAGGTCATCAATGAATTCTTCTCTGATACCACAGTCATTGATCCTGATGTTGATACCATTACTCATAGTCATTTCCTTGAACACGTCTATGAGCCTTCACTATTCTTTGATCATCTGAGTACTCTGCCAGTAGGGACTCGAATGATCTTCAGTGTACCCTACATCGAGAAGCATTTCTTTAATTTTAAGTATGTCAGTTCAATTACATTTGAACATAGTTATATGTGTTCGGAACCATACATTCAATACTGGCTGAAGAACAGTGGATACGCTTTGATCGAAAAACAAGTATTTGGTGATGACCATAGCATCTTTTTTGCTGCACTAAAAATTAAGACAAAAAATGATGTAGTTAAGTGTGGTATGTTACATCAAGTCAATGAGTATTCGCTTAATAAAATTAAGGTTGATTTATATTTTAAATACTATGAAGATTTAATCTTAGATCTTAATCTAATGTATTGGGATAACTTGTATATGTTCGGTGCCAATCCTCCGACTCAATTCCTACTTAGTCAAGGGTTATCAATTAATGTTAAGTGTGTGTTGGACAATGATGTACACAAACAGGGCAAGAGATTGTATGGCACTAATCTTATGGTACAGAGTCCAGAGATCCTTAGAAATGTTGTTCGTCCTGTTGTAGTCCTTACTCCTGGTCCATATGCATTAGAAATTAAAAATAATATTCTTATCAATATTAATAAAGATGCAATCTTCATAGGATAATATGAGAGTTGCGGTCGTACGTGAACATCTACTGATATGAAGACCGTACTTTTGATTAATGGTATTTCTTATGGTCCACGTGGTCGAGATTGGCGTCGGGGCAAGGAAAATCTCTACGACAATATTATCAATCCCCTTAATGCTGATGTTTATCTGAACACATATCCAAACGAAACAACTCAGGAACTAATTAATTTTTATAAGCCAAAGAAGGTTCAGTTGATAGATTTTGTAGGATCAGACCCAAGGACCACCATAAAGCAGGGAATCCAGATGTTGTCTGATGTAGACTTTGATCTGGCAATCACTACTCGATTTGATATCAAATGGAATGCTCCTATTACTCAATACAATATTGATCCAACTAAGATCAACTTCTTGTTTCGAGAAAGGGGATGGTGGGACGAATCTGGTTATGATGGATATAAGTATGGTCTGAGTTATATGAAGTACACATCGGACATAACAACATTCTCGGCCTTTCCAAAGAAGTTCATTCCAGTCCTTGCAGAAACCATTCAGGAAGTCTATCAGACTCCTCATAGATATACCGGAGACACAGATCTTCATCCATTGTATTCATATCTTCTGCCCAAGATTGGCGAGGATAATATGCACATCGTCTGCGACCAACAAGAACTTTCTCACAACAATACCAAATATTATTATGATAGGATCTCCCTATAATGTACAGTGTAATCATCCCCACAATGTGGATCCCAGAAACTTTCTGCGATCAATTGAGATCTCTTTGCATAGACCCTAATGTATCCGAGATCATCATCATCAATAATAAGGCAGAGTCTACTCCAAAACATTCTATACTTTTGAATTCTAAGATTCGAATGATCAATCAGGAGAAGAATATCTTCGTCAATCCTGCTTGGAATCTTGGAGTGAGTCTGGCCACCAACAACCAGATCTGTATTCTGAATGATGATCTGCTGTTCGATACAAAAGTATTTGATCTAATCACCGAGGAGGTATTACTATCCTGCGGTCTTATTGGAATAAATATGTTTGACTTTACTGGTGATTTACGGTATAATAGTATAGAGAATGATGCTCATCCTTTTGGATTCGGGTGTATGATGTTCATCCATAAGTCAAGGTATCTGCGTATTCCGGAACAACTCAGAGTTATGTATGGAGACTCTTATCTGATTACTCGGCTGAGAACCAAGTATCCTCTGATGGTAGTCAATGGTCTAAATAATAATGGCGTGGTGAGTGCTACCTGTAGGAATTCTGAGGTATCGAGCATCATTGGTGCCGTCGAGCAAAGTGAAACTGAGTATTGGAATTATATGAAGGACAACTATGACATCTGACGTAACAGTAATTCTTAATGGGTTCCGCCGTCCACATCGTCTGAAAGAACAGTATGATGCATTCGTCAATCAATCAGTCAAACCAACCAACATCTTCTACTGGCAAAACACTGTTGATGGAGTCGAATATGACAACCAGACTTCTCAGCAATGTGTCTCTGCATACGCCAATACCAACTTCGGTGTGTGGTCCAGATTCGCCTATGCCCTGAATGCCAGAACCAATTGGGTATGCATCACTGATGATGATACAATCCCCGGAAGTAATTGGTTGAAGAATTGTCTTGAGACTCAAGAGAAAACACCAGGTCTTCTTGGAACCATTGGTGTAATATTTCCTGAGGGTATATATCATAATGTTCATCGTGTGGGTTGGGATAATCCTAATGAAGTAACCACCAAGGTTGACATAGTTGGTCACCAATGGTTTTTCCATCGGGATCTGCTTTCTGTACTATGGCGTGAACTTCCTCCCCTAGACCAGGTTCCTTTTGTCGGCGAAGATATTAGATTCTCACACATGATTCAGAAGTATACTTCCATGGCAACATATGTGCCACCACATCCTATGAATGACTTCAGTCAATGGGGGTCTCTTAAAGGATGGGCCTATGGTGATGATGGTCTTGCCACTGCCTCAACCTCTATGGAATATATGAGAAACGATCTTACCAGAGCAATGAATAATGGATTTAGGTTGATAAAAAATGAAACTATTTAATGACGAGATCGCAAAATTCCACACCAAACTAATCAACAAAGAGAATTTTGCACTGGCTCGGTTTGGTGATGGTGAGATGATGGCAATGCGTGGAGACACAATTGCTTCCGGATATGGTGAGTGGAATACCAACGGACCAGAGTCTGCATACAGTGATGCCAGATATGCTCTTACCACAGCCTTTCAAGGAAGTACTCCTGGATACTACACAGGTATTGTTTGTCCTTGCTGTCAGGGTATGGATAACTTCAACAAGATGAGAGACGAGTCTGGTGCAACTACTGATGAGTATCTTACCTTTGCCAATGTCTTTGTCAATGGTAACTATCCGTACTTTATCAACAATATTATACCAATCTTCTCGGAACGTAAGATGGTGGTCTTTGCAAACAAGACATCTAACTTTCAAAATCTTCCTTTTAAACATGTAGCCATTCCTGTAGAATATAATGCCTGGATCGAAAACTACGGTATAATTGACCAATTTAAAAAGTTATTAGTTGGTGACGAATTACAATCCTCCAAAGATGGTATCTTTTTATTTGCCTGTGGACCACTAGGAAAGATCTTGGCACATACAGGATGGGAGACCAATAAGAATCATACATACTTGGATGTGGGATCAACACTGCATCCTTGGCTGCGTTCGGATAAGAACATTCGTGGATATTATCAACAAGGACATATGGACAGCACGAAGATCTGTACATGGGGAACTACCTAATATGACAAATATAGTTTTTTTTACAGAAAACAAATGGGCCTTTGGACAGATTCATAATTCGCTATGTAAACGTCTGCTTCCTTATGGTATCAATGCAGAAATTTTAGATTTCTTTACTCAATATACCAAAGAAGAGATGTTGGCGATCTCAGAAAATACAGATTACTTTGTTACCACAGGACCTGGTGCTAAATGGTTGATTGAGTATGGAATTTATCCTCAACAAATTAAAGTAATTAATCATGCCGAATGGGATATACTTCTTTCTAAAGCACAAATGGGAAGTTTAATCTATCAGGATTTTGCAAACGTCGCTACAGTATCAGTTTCATTAAAGGAGAAATCATATGACTTTGGTCTATCCAGAATTCCAGTCGTACTTACTATGGGGATTGAGTTTGATAGATTCTATCAACCAATATCTAAATCTCTCAGTAAGGTTGGGTATGCTGCGGCATACGAATCAAGTAACTACTCAGGCCAGGAGATTAAAAGAGGTCGATTAGTTAAAAATATATGTGATATTGTTGGATTACCTTTAATCCAACCCAAAACCCACTACCTGGGTATGTCATCATTTTATAAAAGCGTTGATGCTGTCATTATGTCCTCGACCGAAGAGGGTGCAGGACTTCCTATGCTTGAGGCTGCGGCTGCAGGTAAGTTGTGTATTGGTACTCCAGTAGGATATTTCCGAGAAAATTCTATAGGAACTTTAGGAGGATTTTCAGTGCCAATTGAGGAAACTGAATTTATTAATAACACTGTTACTATTATTAATTATTTTAAATCCCATCCAAATGAATATCAGAAAACCTGTACCTCTATTCAAGACTATGCCCGAGAGAATTATGACTGGTCTAAACACATCGAGAAGTGGGTAGACTTCCTGGTATAAATAAGATATATGCCTGTTGGTGCCACAGAATTTTATCTCGAAATAGACATCGCCACTCAGTCTATCCTTTCCCATTCAAATATCAATTTGAATGGGAACTATATCTTTGGTGTGCTAGATCCCATCAATCCATTGGATGCTGCCAATAAAGAATATGTAGATTCTCACGGTGGTGGTGGCCAGATTGGTGCTACAGGAGCATCCGGATTACGAGGCTCGACAGGAGCAACAGGATTTACTGGTTCTACAGGATCAGGGTTTACCGGATCATCTGGTGCTACAGGTGTTCAGGGAACCACTGGTCCCATTGGTGCGACAGGTGCCTCTGGACTTCAGGGTATTACCGGACTCACAGGATCATCTGGTGCCACAGGTATTCAGGGAACAATTGGTGCTACTGGTTCTACAGGATTCACTGGCACAACAGGTCCTATTGGTGCTACTGGGGCATCTGGTCTTCAAGGTACAACTGGTCCTATTGGAGCAAC
>Ga0209084_1003951_pt1 | contig 10622 bp, 21 predicted proteins | sample C_130820_MF_Meta_FD_187309 | JGI IMG/M metagenome (GOLD analysis project Ga0209084, IMG submission 187309) | Freshwater microbial communities from Lake Croche, Canada to study carbon cycling - C_130820_MF_MetaG (SPAdes) (version 2) | ecosystem: Environmental > Aquatic > Freshwater > Lake... | reverse complement strand
CGTCTTTGTCGAAGCACTGCATCGTGTAAACGCCTTTGGCGGTAGCTGACTCGCCAGCCTCCAAGGTTTTGGTGATTGCGCTGCCGATGGTATCGGCTGCTTTGGCTTTTTCTATTGCTGACATTTATTGCTCCTTACGCAATGCGAATGATCGCTGAAGTGTTGGTGACAGCGGGAAACTGCACCGTGAAAGTTGTTGTTGAAGTCTTGTCTGAGCCAAAGTCCAGCACACAAACAGAGCCGCCAGATGTGTATATCAAAGCTCCCCGAGCCGTAATAGCGCCACTCCAGACGGCATTGTTAAAAGAGATGTACGCCGTATTTCCGGAGTTGCCTACCGTAGGCGTCTGTGCAATCGTGAGAGCAATACCGCCAGCCGTGTACCCTGTAGCCACAACTTCGCCCGTAGACGTATAAGCCGTGGTAGAGGCGTTAAGTGAGGCCGCATTGGTGTACAGCGCCATGTAGAACGTATCGGTAATAAAGTCGAACGTTCCGTCCATCAACCCTATTTTGAAAGTGTTGCAAGCGAAGTTGCCTGTGAACGCCATTATTTAACCCCATTATTCTGAGGTAACGGAGCCACACGTACTTGACCGCTACGGTAAGCATCGCTGCGTTCCATACCATTACCCAGACGAATGGCCAGACCAAGGGCTTCTTTGTATTTCATGTCGTAGCCCGTCATGATGTCAACTTCACCCTTCATGTACGTGTACGCCTCAACCAGTGAGCCATACAGCAGCACAGAGTCAAAGTTGTCGCCCAGCCATGTTGTGGAGGCAGTGACGATTGACTCAGGGTAGTAGTAATAATGAAGCTCGACGTTGTAAGCAGCATCAGGTGTTGGGCCAAGGATGAAGCTCAACTCATTGGTCACCACAGGGCTTGCACCTGATGTAGTTGTTGGGCCAAACAAAGCATAGTATTTTGGAATGGCGGTGTCTGTTGGTGTGGGGTATGCCTGACGGATGAAGTTCACATCCTTGTTTAACAGATACTCATAAGCGCCATCCGCATCAATAACAGCCATTGAGTACGTAGCCAAAAAATCATCAGGGCAAGACAAGTACTTGTTGCTCGATGTTGTTACACCTGTCACATTCTTGCGAATGGACGGGAACTGCACCGTGTTGTAAATGCGTTGCTCAGCCTGCTGAATAAATGTATTCATAGGCGTAGGATCAGTTGAATAGTTAAAACTATTTTCCGTGTAATCCTGAATCGCAGTTACAAGCTGGGCGTAATTCATGCCATCGGGCCTCGTGCCATCAGGCCTTTAGTAGCGCAGCCTGTGCCGCGCACCTTAATACCATCGGTTTTAACTTGTTGGTCACCAGCAGCTTTACTGATGTTGCCAATAGACATGTTCACCGTGTCTGCTTTGCTGCGGTTGGGGCCAGAGCCGGGGTTGGACTCAACACCAACTGCCTTGCCAGACATGGTGTGTGGTGGTGCGTAAAGGCTGGCTGGGCCAACTTCTTTACCGCCTTGTTTCATGCTGAATTTAGCCATTATTTGCCCCTTTGATTTGCAACTTTAGCCATACCACGACCCATGCTCAGCATCATCTCATTGGTCTTGCCGCCTTTGGCCAGCTTCAACGATGTGCCCTTGCCGCCCTTGTGTTCTTGGGTGTCGTGTTGTTTAAAAGCTTTTTTAATTAAAGCAACATCTTGCTTTTTATCTGCTGCGGCTGATTCCATTTTTGCCATGATCGACTCCTTATGTCGTTACTATGCTGACTGTACCAATTTCTACTGCCATTGCCAAATTATTTGGGGTCAAAACAGCATCAAAACTGGATGCACCCCCAACTGGGTTCCACCCCCACTGAAACACTCGGCTACCACCACCGCTGTAACCGTCTGCCAGCAAGCCAGAGACTTGGTAGCTCAGGTCAGGACGCGGATCACGCACCCCTTGCGGGTCATCCACTGGGTACATACCCAGCAACAACTGCGGCTGATCTGGTTCCCAGCACTCAGGGCACACTTTCAAGTCGTATGTCTTGGTTTTGACAACGAGCTTCTTGAGCGCCGTGAGCTTGAACCGAAAACCGCAACGGTCGCACTCGGCAATTGAGTTTTTGCCACTGGCAAACCGATTAGCCATTAGACCATTCTTCCTCTGGTCTTACCGCGCTTGGCTATACCGTCTGCGCGGGAAGAAGCTGTGGCCTTGACTCTGCCGCCTTTTTTTAAAAGCATTCCTTCAGGCTTTTGGTAATCTTTGGTTGCAAGTTCTTGCATTGGCTCATTGTCCTGCTTGCGCAGCGCCGTATTTGCACGCTTAACCTCTTCATTAAAGGCATTTTGTTCCTGCATTGACTTGTCGTAAGCTAGCGGGTCTTCTGCACGCAAAGAATCAAGCTTATTTTTTGCACCAAGGATTGCCCCTTGACCTGCGGTTCTTGCCAGCCTAACCATTGGCATTACGCTGGATATATCTAAATCTGGTTTTGGCATGTCTTACCCCCCAATGAACATCTGTCTGGGCACAAGCCGCAAGGCTGCGCGTTCCTGATCCTCATCCGCCGCCGACATCCAAGCCTCGTCGTACTGCGCTTTCAGCACCACCAGCCTGTCCATGCCGCCGGGCACTTTTAAAGCGATGTAGTAGGCCAATCCAGCCACCATACAAGGCACAAATCGGAAGGGCACGTCCATGACGTTCACACCACTGCCAGCATCCTGCACCCGGCGCATGCGCCAGTACACGAACTGGTATGTCTGAGAGCCATCAGGAGTGGGCCAGACAGTGATTCGGGGGAGGTTGGGTACGTAGACAGCCACACCAGCGGTATGGGCTGCGGCAGTCGTGTTGTTCTGGGCACGGAAACAGCCACCCAAGTCGTTGCCGTCCACGTATGTGTAGTAGATCGTCTCGCTGTCCAACGTGATGTAGCCCGATGTGGCCAGACCAACTGTGCTGGATAGGGTAATTGTGGTGGCTGTAGACGTTATGGTGGTTGCCAAAGTCACGCCAGCAGGGGCATTCTGGGCATCCAGACGCTGATACCAGACCTGAATCGGTCTGGCTTGTGTCAGTTTATTGGGAATGGTTGCGTAAGTTGACACGCTGATGCGTGTGATTGTCAAATCTGACTGGGTGGAAGCCACATTTGAGTTGGTTCGGATCACATGATCCAGCAAATCCACTGTATCGGCGGGGATGGCATAGGTGTTCAACCCCTGCTCAAAGGTTATGGTGCCCTGCTCGAACGTCCACATGTTGATGCCACGGTTTGCCCAGTCAGCAAACAGTAAATTAAGCGATCGACGTGCCGTTTTTAGGTCATAGCCCGTGCGCAACTCTGAACCCGCACGCTCAAAAGCTTCCTCTACCAATTCGGTGAGGTCTAAATTAAAGCCTGTTGATCCAGAGGTGTTCGCCATGTCACTTCATTTTTTTGAGGGTTTGAGCTAAACGCGCACGTTGGCCCATTTTGCCGGGAGTTTTTGCAGCCGCTGCCAACTTTTTAGCAGGGATGGGTTTATCACCTTTAACACCAAGCGCGGAACGTAATGCTCCGGGCTTTTTGATTGCTTTTTGAATCCATTTCTCGGCCATTATCTGTACCCCGCTGTTTTCTTTGCTACGCCCTTGGGCTGGGCCACAATCTTCTTGCGAAGGCTTGGTTTCGTGTAATTGCCAGCGGCATTGACTTTGCCACCTTCTTTCCACCGATATTCAAGATTTGCACCAGCACCGGTCAATTTTCCTTGCGCTTTTCCTTCTTTGGGTTTGTATGTGTTCCCCTCAAGAAAAGCACTAATGGTTGCATTGTCACTCAAGCGTTTTTGTAGACTCGCACGACCACCCACCCCAACACCGTATTTATCTCCAGCCCCGCCACCATTGATGACTGGGGTAAAGTCACTTTGCATTGAGTTGTCAGCTCCGCTGTTTTGATACTCAGCAATTTGCTGTCTTGCTTTTTCTGCAAGCGTTTCGCCGCCTTCATCAAACTTTTTGACTTTGCCCCCACGCTTATACATGGCGACTTTGTTCGGATCATCCTTGCGTTTGATCGTCTTCTTGCCCGGCATCTTTGACGGGTTGATGTCGCCCATGCCGCGTGAAGGTCTCATCTCAGCACTTGCCGCCACGCTTCATTGTGATCTGCTTGGCCTTGGTTTTGCCTTTGGTAGCAACGCCATCAGCCGCGCTGGTGTAACCACCAGCAGCCATCTTCTTGACACCGCCGCCTTTTTTCATGCCGCCCATCATTTGGGTTTTGTCGAAAGCTTCTTCTTTCTTGGAGCCTTCTTTGCCCTTGCCCTTCATCTCAACGTCTTTGCCAGATTTTTCAAACTTAGCAAACGGGTTCATTTTCTTTGTAGCCATATCACCACCTCTTTTAAAAGTTTTGCCTTTGTCGGCAGTTGAAAAATCCTTGCCCACAGACTGTGGGACTCCGGCTTTCTTGGCAAACGACGGGTTGTTGGCCACCGCTGCCATGAAATTGTGTTGCTTCTTACTTGTGCTCGGCATCGTCATCTTTCTTGCGATTAAGAAGCTTTTGCACAGTGTCAGTTTCGTAGATGCGGATTGCCACCCAAACAATACTGAGCAGTGCTGAGACAGCAGGTAAGAATTCCACAAGCGTTCCTATGACGGTAATGATTGAGGCACCATCAAGGATGTGCTTCAAAGTTTCTTGGTTCTGTTCGTTCATATGTATTTACCTCTTGTTTTGCCACGCTGGGCTATGCCGTCTGCACGCTTGGAAGCAGTCATGCCGCCTTTAGACATGCCGCGAGTTTCACGTTTGTACTGATCGGCCAGCTCTGATGCTTTGTCCAGTTTGCTGTTGATATTTTTTTCTTTTGCTGCCTGTCCTTCTTCCGACCAGCCCATATCGCGGCCAGTCGTGTACATATCAACGGCATCTTTATTTGATGTTCCGGGATTTTTGCCTTCAGCTAAATCAGCGGCATCCATAGCAGCAACGCTTTTGGTAGTTCGCGGTGGAAACTTGTATCCAACTTCCGACTCTTTCAACGGAATGTACTTTTCTAATTTTTTAACGCGTGCATCGTTTTCGGCCATGATGTTTACCTCAACATTTCCATCTTGCCAAAGAAGCCGCCTTGCGGGTGGGCTTACCTTTTTCATCTTTCATCGGGCCGGGCATACCGGACATACGAGCGCAAAATGATTTTTTGCGTGGGCCACCTTCAGGCTGTGGAGCCTTTAAGTTGCTTCCTGTCGCTGCGTTGTATGCCTTGCGGCCTTTTGCAGTCAAGCCTGCCCCCTTGGAAGTAGGTAGCTTTTCACCACGACCAACCGAGAGAACCGGGCCTTTTTTCTTAGCCATAAAAAACCTCAATACCCACAACAGTACCAACGCTGGTTGTTAAGTACAGCCCTGTGGTTGCCAAAATGCCTTCGCCGGGTACCGGAATGCTGAAGTTCACAGGAACGGTGGTGCTGGCAATATCCATCGTAAACAAAATAGCGCCAGTAGAACTTCCATCACGAATCTCAAATGTTGCGGCTGTTGCAGCTTTGGGGCTGACCACAATAGCTTTGAGGCGCGTTCGTCCTACGTAATAAGAACCCGCAGTACTCAGATGTGCCGATTTAACGTCTGTCTGTTGCATACCAATCTCCTTTTAAAAAGGGGCCGAAGCCCCTGAGACTAATTACTGCTGGCTGGCGGGCGGCGATTGCACACCAGTGGAGTCAGCAACAGCGTACACGATGGTGTACTGCACCGTACCAGCCGTTACGTCGGCAACAGTTGGGGTCAGTGCTGCTTGGATGGTTACATCCGTAGTACCAACGCCAATGCCGTTAGGAGATGCGGTGCTTGTTGCGCCAGCCCAGTTCACCAGCTTGGCAGCAGCGTTGGTGTTAGCCAAACGACCTTGGCTGGTGATGTCTGTAGAAGCCCAGAACAGCGCGGTGGAAGCCGAAGTACCGATGATTACGTTGGCTGCGGTAGAGCCTGTAAAAGCCACCAAGGTGTCAATGAAAATACTGACAATCTGAGCGCCAGCAGGAATGGTAAACAGGGTTGTAGTAACGGCAGATGCAGCTACAGCGTTGGTGTAGTTTACTTTTTTAGTCTGAGAGACTAGGGTAACGCCGGTGTTTTGGATAGTTCCAGCAGTAGTGCCAGTAGTGTTTTTAACAGTGCCCAACAACCAAGGGCCAAGGTGAGTTGCGAATCCCATAAGAATATCTCCATGCGTTGTAGCGTATCAATCTTGCATGACAGTCAGCCGGGACTGTTTGATACACCGGTTTTCCCGGAATGCTTTAAATATACAGCAAAAGAAAAGGGGGCACAAGGCCCCCTTTGTCTATCAGGACGAACCGGGGGAACCAAAGATTCCCAACGGATCAGACCAGCCAAATGAATAACGCTCACGAGCCTTGTAACGAACGTTACCAGTATCGAAATCACCATCCATTTTGTTTTCCAGAGGCATACGCTCAAAGTGCTTCAGACCGTTGGGCACATCGGTAGTCAAATACCAGCCGTTGCTGTCGGTGAAGAAGTGATTGATGGCATAGCCTTCAGGGATTGAACCGTTGTTCTTCAACGCGTTGATGTCGTTGTCTGTAGTGCCAACGCGGAGGTTGGTTTCCAGCAAACGAGTTGCAACGAATTGCAGAGCAGGCGGAATAATCAGCTTGCGGGGCTTGGCTGCAATCAACAGACCACGCTCATCAGTCCAAGCGGCGATTTGAATGACGGCATTCTCAAGAGAAGTCTCGTTCAAGTCAGCGTTGGTAGAAGGGCGATTGCTGTTGGTGCCACCGTTAACCAGCGGGTGGGCAGTGCTGAACAACGAAACGCCATCGCCGCCAATATAGTTGGCAGAAAAACCGTTGTTGATAACAGATGCTGCTTTGACCTGCTTGGTGTACGACATTGCACGGGCCAGAGCTTTGGTGTAACGAGCAGACAAGCTGTCGTACAAGTTATCTTCAATCGCTTCTTCAGTGATTGAGAAACCCAAGGCGATGGTTTCGTGGTTGTAGCGTGCGGTGAAAGCTTCCTGTGCATTGTCATAAGCAATGGCGGAACCCTCGTTCTTGACGGGAGCAGCGGAGAAACCAGCAAGCTTGGTCTCTTCTTCAAAACTACGCTCAGATTTCTCTGTGTCGTAGATTTCTTTGTGCTCTTCGCCGTAGCGGGAGTATTCCATACCGAACAAAGCATTCAAGCCGGGCAGGAGTTCTTTAAGTAGTTGTGCGCGTGAAATAGCCATTTAAATAACTCCTTAAGCGCCAGTGGCAGAGTAGTAACCGTGCAAGCCTTGGTTTAATTTAACCAAGATTTCAGGATACTGAGTGAAGACAACGGTCGAACTGTACACGCCTGAGTTCAATGTGAACGTAGCGGCTTGGTTCAACACAACGGATGTGTCGCCAGCGGCTGCTGCGGTAGCCACAAAAGAACCAGTCTGTGCAACTTGACCACCTGTGGTCAATACAGAAACGTCCGTACCAACTGGCAATGCAAAAGGCAGGGCACTGACGGTCAGGGTAGTTGTACCCGAACTGAAAGTAGCTGTACCCAAAGCAACTTGAGTCTCTTGAACCAAACCAATCATGCGCAAAGGCAGCGTGGTGGTAACAGGAGTAGCCGAAGGAGCCAAAACTGCATTAGCAGAATTACCAGTAGTTGTGCTACCAGTATTGTTGATGGCTGACAGGTTAGTGCCAATCATCGCCATAGCGCCAGAAGCAACAGCGGTTGTAGCGGAGCAAACAACCGCCTTGAACACAGCATCAGGATCATCGTAAACATAAGCTTGGCAGTCACCGGCAGCGGTGCTTGCAGGCCAATATTGAGAGAACAACTTTTGCTTGGTTGTGGGGTTGGTGTATGTACAGCCCAAGAAAATACCAACAGTCTGATTCAGAGTTGTGCCGGTAGAAACTGAGGCGCGTGTGGCAAAGCCACGGGATAAAACAACAAAGTCACCATAGAAGATGCTGGTCGCATAACCGTACTGGATGGGGTACATACGGGTTGAACCCGCAAATACTTGACCACCAATTAAGTTTTGCGGCAACAGCCCATACGGAGCTGATACTACGGGATAAGCCATTTAAGGACTCCTTGTTTATTTAGAACCTGAACCAAACCCGCTTCCTTTGCTGACTGATGATTTTCTATCAGAAAACAGCGGCATACGCGGATCATTGTTTCGCATGAAGTGGTTGTCCACTGATTCCATCTGGTTCTGCGCTTGTCCATCATAGTATTCCTTCATGGCCATGAGTTTCTCAGTTGGGAGTTTGCAGAGCATCAACCCACCAATTTCCACATTACCATTCGGATTACCCGGAAGCATAAGCTCAGGATGGTCTTCTGCCTTCACCGGTTCCCAACCATCGCGCATCTTGCGAGACACATTGGTTCGGACTTCCTGTCCTAAGACGTGAGTCGCTACCCAGCGATACTCCCATCCCGGTTCAGGGGTTGGATCGGGCAACTCGCTCGACGGTTTGTATACGTAACGAGCAGGTATTTTGTCGCGTGACACATTATCACGAGGGGTACGGTTTTCAGCCATTTTGATTCTCCAGTTTTAAAACTTCTGCAACATATTTTTTTGGGTCGAGGTTGTACTTTTTAATTAACGCAGCTTGAGACGGCGTTAACTGTATCTTCCTTGTCCCGGTTGAACGTGATGCAGGGGCCACCACGGATGATGGACGCCTTGGAGTCTCATTTGACCTAGGCCGTTCTTCGTTTCCACCGAAAACTTCGGGGAACTTAGACTTCACGCGAGCATCTATCTGCTCGAAATAATCATCGCTGCGGGGATCGACCCCGTTGTTGACTAGCTTTTGGTGCAGCCCTAGTGCAAAGCTGGTAACTTCTTCGAACCCGTCTGTGCCAAACCACTGGTTTTTTGCTTGCCAGCGCAAGGTTTTTTCGTCAGCACGCACCGGTTCGGGTGCTTGTTGTCGCGGTTGTACCTCATAATTTTCGTTTTGTAAAGGGGGTGGACGAAAATTCTGCGCATTTTGCACTTTTGTTTTGGCTTCAAACAACGCTTCTTGGGCGGCAAGGATAGCGTCCGAGTCAAAAGACTCCTGTGCTGCCTTGTATTCACGGCGTGCTTTGTCCAATTCAGCTTCGGCAGCAGTCTTGGCCATTGCGCCGTACTGCTCTGTGCCATTGTTTACATACTGTTTGAGACGCTTGTTCTCATCAGACATGTGCTGTGCAAGCCGCTCAAGCTCTTGCTTTTCCCGCAAAAGGGTTTCTTTGGCTCTGCGTTCATCATGACGGGCATGGGTCAACTCCTTGATGCGTTTTTGGGCACCTTGGGTGTATGACTCAATCTCATCATCGGTTGGGTCGGTTACCTCCCGATCAAGGGGGCGACGACCACGATCCTGTTCAGGCGTGTCGTCAACAATTTCGATTTCAACATCATCTTCAGTCTCAATATCAACTTTACGATTTTTGTCGTCATCAAGTTCGTCGGGGAACTTATATGCTTCTGCCATATCTACTCCTTTTAAGCGCGGGTAAGCCCACGAGGGTCTTGCACAACAGCGTCCACTTGGTCATCATTGATGAGCCGGAACTCTTTTCCAAAAATCTTAAATCGCGTACCAGAGTAAGTACGAACGAGCACAAAGTCACCTTTCTGGCACCACGCGCCTGCGGGGAACTTGGTCTGGTCTTTGTACGCGTCAGGGCCAACATCGACAACAAACAGAACCGTTGTGGCGTGTTCTTCTTGTCGCAAAGTGGCTGTGGCTTTTATAAGATCAAGCTCAGTACCGTCAATCTTTTCAGATATGTCAGGCACTGCACACAGAATTTTCCAGCCCGTGGGGGTAGGAAGCATTGTGGCTTTTTCTTCATTTGTTGCGTCTTCTGCCGGAGCATCGACGGGTTGGATCACTTCAGGCAGGGCGTATTGCCCCGGTTCTAGAACAAGTTCACTCATTGGCTTTTTCTACTTTCTCAGCAAGGTCAAGAAGATGGCGCTCTGCGATGGCTAGACCCTGAATAGTCCCGCAGAGTTTTTGATACTCGTCAAAATTGCGGCATGCCCCACCAGCGCAGTCATCTGCGTAGTTGTTCATGTCGGTGCGTAATTTCTCGCGCAATACGCGTGCGAATTCTGAAATCATTTAGGTGGTGTCTCCTTTTGTTGGTTGGCTTGGTGTTGCATCTGCATCTGTTCACGCTTAGTCTTTATGTCCCCCGCCTTGCCCATTGCAGTGATGTTTGCCGTTGCCTTCTGCTGTTGCAGTTGACCGGCTTTGTTCATAGCATCCATTTCAAGTCGTTTGTTGTCCAGTTCCAACCGACCCTGCACTTCTTGTTGCTTGAGCTGCATGTCTTGCTGCTTGAGCTGGAGTTCTTGTTGCTTGATCTGCAACTCTTGCTGCTGCATCTGGATCATTGGGTCTTGCGACTGCTGTTGCGATTGCTGTTGCGCTTGTTGCGCTTGGCTTTGCTGGAGCACTTGCTGTGCAGCTTGGGCCATCATGCCGGAGAGTTGAATCTCCATCTCAGGCGGCAGCTTCTCATCTTCCGGTGGCAGGGGCATGCCCATCTGTTGCTCAATCTTCTGGCGGTAGGCAAAGCCAACGTGCTCGGCAACGTGCGCCATCATTGCGCCTTG
>Ga0209084_1003949_pt1 | contig 10631 bp, 8 predicted proteins | sample C_130820_MF_Meta_FD_187309 | JGI IMG/M metagenome (GOLD analysis project Ga0209084, IMG submission 187309) | Freshwater microbial communities from Lake Croche, Canada to study carbon cycling - C_130820_MF_MetaG (SPAdes) (version 2) | ecosystem: Environmental > Aquatic > Freshwater > Lake | place... | reverse complement strand
GTATTCCAAGAGTAAATATAAGGACCAACACCACCAGATGGATTAGCAGTTGCTGAACCATTTGAATTACCACAAGAAGCACTTGTAGTTGAAGTAGTAACAACTATTGCAGTTGGTTGAGTAATACTAACAGTATTTGTTTTTATACAACCATTTGAACTAGTAACAGTTACGGTGTATGTACCTGATAATAAATTTGTTGCAGTTTGTGTAGTCTGTGTAGGAACTGTATTCCAAGAATAAGTGTAAGGACCAACACCACCAGATGGGGTAACAGTCGCAGAACCATTAGAGCCACCAAAACAAGTAACATTTGATTGTGTTATAGGTGTTAAAATTTGAGGAGGATTTGTAATAACGACATTACAAGTAGAAGTACATCCATTAACATCAGTAACTGTACAAGTATATGAACCAGCACCTAGATTAGTAGCAGTTTGTGTAGTTTGTGTAGGAACTGTATTCCAAGAATATGTAAATGGGGGAACACCAGTTGATCCAGGGGTAGCAGTTGCCGATCCATTTGTTCCACCAAAACAACTTGGATTAGTACTAGATGCGGTTGAGCTACAACAAGACATAACTGCTGCAAATTGATAATTTGGATCACCTAAACAAGCTACTGATGTCCAAGATCCAGACTCACCATCACCTGTTGTATTAATACTAATATTTAAGTTTGTACAAGTTGGACTACAAACAGCTTTTGTTTTAATAGACCAACAGAAGTTCCAGTTTGGTAATGAACAATTATCACCAAAATTATTACCAGGATTACCAGGAGATGTATTATAATCATATGCAAAACCAGGTCCCCAAGTAGAACCATTTGCTGAACTGGTCCAAGATGGATACCAACTCCAAGTTCCACTACCAGAACAAGATGTTGCTGGTGTTGTAGTAAGAGTTGGTAAATCCCAACCACATCCAAAAGTAGGTATAACACCGTGTAACCAATTAGCACTTACTTGTGTAAAAGAGGTGATGTGATAACAGAAATTAACAGTTGTATTTGGTGGATAAGTTCCATTTGTAGGAGCAGGACTGACTGTTAGATTAGCAACTTGTAAACAATTATTACAATCATTAGAAGCATTTACAGATAAATTAAAATTACCTTGACTAATAGCATTCATACTACTTATTTGTATGTAATATGTTTGACCAGGTGTCATTGGTTGAAATGTAACTGAGTTATTCCCACCAGCAGATCCATTATTATCACAATTAAATCCTACTAAAGACCCACAGGATCCGGTCCAAAGTGTAATAGCTGGACTTGGTAAAAATGGTGCACCACCTGTAGTAACATTTATATTAACTTGATTACCGGATGCGACAAAAGAGTACCAAACATCTGGAGAAGGACCTGGTTGATTACCACCAGTTTGACACCCTAATAGTGTTGTATATGGTAATGGAGCTGTTGCATTAATAGTTGTACCAGAAACATTCACTGAGGTGCCAATACCACTTGGGCAAGCGGATGGAGCAGGAAGTGTTCCAAGACTTTGAGCACCACTACAATTATCATTGGCTGGTACTTGAGAGTAAGACAAAAAACTTATAAATAAGAATGTTGTCATTAAAATTAATTTTTTCATTTGGGTTTAATTTGGGTTTTAGTTTAATTTGTATACTTAATATTTTAATTTGTTTTAATTATTTTTTTATAGTCTTTACCACATTTTTGTAAATAAATACCTGGAGAAGCTGTAGTGATATCTATTTCCCTACCAGTTATATCATAAAATATATCTGAGCATTTATTCATATCAATAGTTAATTCAACAGCTATAATATTGAAAGATTTTTTTTGACCATTATAATCAACTTGTGTTAATCTATAGTAATTTACTCCAATAATTGGATTATTGTCAATAGTTGAATAGTTTATTCTATACAATGAGTTACCAGCACCCTGTACTTTTGAAACAGATGACCAATTGATAGCATCTAAAGATTTTTCAACAAGAAAGTAATTATTATTAGTTTCTGTTTCAGTTGTCCATTTTAATAATACACTATTATTATCCATTAAATCCCCAGTGAAACTAATCAATTCTATTGGTAATGGTGAACAAGAAACACCATCTGTTACACTCAATACATAGTTGCCATATCCAACACCAGACGCAAAATACCCAACAGAAATATAATAGGTCATACCCACTTGAGAACACCAAGTAACACTTGATTGTAAACCACTACTAACACAAGATGAATAATCATCATTACAAGTAACTTCAACCATACTATTTAATGATGAACAACTTCCAGTATAAACTCTTACCTCAGTATCAAAATTAGTAGATGAATTACAAGTTGTAGCTGTTAAGTTATTACCATTACCAACTACTGTATACCAAACATTTGATCCTTGAGTACTACACCCAGATGTGGAAGTTGGCACATCATCTGTTGCATTATTATTTGAAACAACACCACTACTATAAGGCAAAGATGATATTGATATAGCACTAGAACAATCATTATTAGCAGGAGGAACTACCGGGACAGGACAAGTTATACTAAATGAAACAGATCCTCCAGTAGTAGATTCAGGGTCTAATAAAATATAATATGCCACACCTGATGTTAAAGCTATGTTTACCGAAGCATTACCAATATTGGCATTACTTATATCATCTATACAAGTCCAACCAGTTCCACTACATCCACCAGAAGCAACTTTATAGAAATAATCAATATATCCAAAACTCGTTGGTTGTGATATTTGATAGTTACCAGTTACAGTAGGTGTAAATGAATAAATATATTCTTTACCAGGTGTTGAGAATCCACAAGTTGTTGATGGTGGATTGTATATACCATTACCAGATACTACAGATAAGCTTGTTAAAACACCACAATTAATTGTAGGTATTGAGCCACAAGGATTATATGGTGGTGCACATATTTCTCTATAACTTAAAATAGAATTTGAAGATATATTAGCACAAGACCAATTTGTTAGTAATATAGAGTAAGCTCCAGTTGTTGGACAAACCCAACTGATAGATGCTTTAGTTCCAGTACACCAAGGACCATTATCATCATTAGAAGTTTGTAAAACCGCAGTTAATGGATTTGTACCAGAGTATAATCTCAAATAAGTATCATTTGTATTTATACTATTACAAGAACTGAAGTCATAAGTACACCCAGCGGTTGCATTAAATGTCCAATACCTTTTTGCTCCAGAGTTCGCAGCGGCGTTTTGCCAAGTACTTGTTAATGTTAACGCACCCATATTAGTTGGAGTAGTGTTACACATTTGTGATTTACCAACCTTAGGTAAAAGGATAATAAATGCTAAAAAAAGACACAGATTCTTCATAATAAAATTATGATTTTTTTTTCTCGCTTAATATCCAGAACGAATAACACACGAGATTATAATATATATATATAATAATAAAAAATGAAAAAATTCCATCTAAAACATTTTAGATGGAATTTTTTATAAAATATATTATAATAAGGTTATGTGTCCAATAAATTGTCTTGTCTTATTTTTAAAATCTTTTATTGATATTCTGTAGATATAGGACCCTGACTCACATAATTTTCCTTTTACTGTACCATCCCATCCTTTATTAATATCATTAGTACTAAAGATACTTGATCCCCAACGATCATATATACCCATTTCAAAATCACTACTTAAGAATCCAATACCACCTACTTTAAATACATCATTATTTCCATCATTTTTACTAGGTGAAAAAACATTAGGTATAAATAAAACAAACTCATCATTAATCTTAATGACTTTAGTAACTGAATCAACACATCCGAATATATTTGTAACTTTTAAAGTAACAAAATAAGTACTTGAATTCGGACTACCATATATGTAAGAGTCTTTTCTAATATTTGATGTATCATTAGTAGGAGTATCACCAAAATCCCAATGCCACCCAGATATCTGTGATCCAATTGTAGATTTATCAGTAAAACTAACTTCATTAATTAAAACAGTTGGATTTTCTGGTAACCAAGTAAAGTCAGCGTCTGGATTTGGATCAACAATAATAAAAGAACTTGATTTAGTAGAATCCACACAACCATTAACATCAGTTACGGTAAGTGTAGAACCATATGTTCCTGGAGTTGGAAAACAATATGATGTAGTATCACAACTATTAAAAAATCTATTATCAGAGAAATGCCATTGACAACTAACTGATGGTGGAGAACTTGAACTGATTAAATCCGTACAAAAAATCTCACACCCTCTATTATTAGATGTTGTCATTGTTATAACAGGTAGAGGATTAATATTCACTGTAGATGTAGTTGATATAGGTAATGTCATAGAACAATTAGCATCAGTTACACTTAATGTATAAACGGTAGTTGATGTTCCTGTGACTGATGTAGTATTTGAAGTAGGTGAACCTAAATTAAATATCGGTGACCATAAGTAATTATATAATCCACTACCACCTATTGAACTACTTGATAACTGACCAAACTTACCAGAACATAAAGTAATATTTGTTGGTAATAAACTAAAACTTAATGGTGGATAAACCGACACTGATAATGTTCCTGAGTTTGTGCAACTACCAGTTGTAATACTTACAGTATATGTTCCTATATTAATTAAGCCAGCATTTGCAATTGATGGATTTTGAACTGATGATGTAAATGAATTTGGGCCTGACCAGCTATAAGATGTTCCTCCACCCGGTGATGTTAAGTTAATAGTTCCATTATTACAAATATTACTTATCATACCCAATGATGTAGGAATAGCAGGTATTACAGTAACCGTACATGTATTAACCGTTGTACAAGTTGCAGTTCCAGCTACAAAATAAGCAGTAACTGTATAAACACCAGAGCTTATAGGTAAAGCAGATAATGATACATTTGGATTCTGAACTGATGATGTAAATGAATTTGGACCAACCCAACTATATGATGTAGCACCCGGAGCATTTGCATTTAATGATAAATTTCCACCCTGACAAATTGTAATACTTGGAGTTACTGCTATTGTTGATGTTGGTATAAGAGAAACACTTGTTAATCCAGTACTTGTACATCCACTCACTAATGTAGTTAAAACTGTATATGTTCCTATTGAGGATGGTGAACTAACTGCAATACTTGGATTCTGAACTGATGATGTGAATCCACCGGGACCAGACCAATTGTATATTGCACCAACACCACCGTTCGGCGTATTTAAATATATTGATGAACCACCAGAACAAATATTAATTGGTGAGTTTGTTATAATAGGCAAAGGAGGAGCTGGTATAACTACTACAGTGTATGTTACTGGTACAGTAGATGTACAAGGGCTTGTTGGAGTACCTGTTATAGTATAAATTGTAGTTGAGGGTGGATTAACAATCGCACTAAATGTAGTTGATGATGATAATCCAATTGTTGGTAACCAAGACCAATTATATGATGAAACATTAGACCCCGATATTTCTATTTTTGTTGGACCACATATTCTTGCAGTATCTGGTGGATTTAGGGGAGAACAAGCTGATGGAGCTACATAAGCAGATCCAGGAAACGAAAGCGATAATAAGTTATTAACCGCTACTAATTTATCAGAAGCGTTTAATATAGTTACAAACTTAAATGTTCGTGTTTCTCCAGGTAAAAAGTTTTGTATTTTATAAGATATTGATATAGCTTGATCAGCTGTATTAGTAGAACCAACTGTTTGTGTAAATCCAACACCATTCCAAAGATTAAAAGCATTTCTATTTGAGAAACCACCATAACAAACTCTAAAGTCCGGACCAATACCAGCAAATGCTAAATAAGCCATACCAAAAGACCCCAATTGTTTAGCACTAACACAAGCTAAGTTACATAAACCAACACCTGGTTGATCTTCAATTAGATTAATAGTAGAGAAACTACCAGATACTGGTTGATTATTATCAGGGTCTACATTTCTATGGTAATAAAGTGTTGGTATAACAGATGATGAATTATTAGTTAAAGAAACAGTTGTTGTATAATATAAATTATTTTGCTCTAAGAAATAATTTATATGTGCTCTAATGTTATTAGTACCCGATACAACTGAACCCATCCAATCTATGTTGTAACAATTTAAAATATGAGAATAAGCTATAGTTGGTGTACTTGATATCTGTGCTAGTGAACTTAAGCAATTATTATTAAAAGTAGGACTTCCTGAAGTATTTCCTATTAATAAACCCCATCCATTTTCAGGTGAACCAGGAGTGAAGTAATCACCATAAAAAGTAGCCCAAGCATTTACTTGTGGATTTGCTACAAAACCAAAGAAACCACCACCACCTCTTGGGTGCATTCCTAATGGTGGAGAAGCATTGGTTCCTTCAAAACCACCGGTGTTATTTACACCGATTTCAACACTGGTTCCTTTTATAAATGAACCACCTCCAACTATCTGACAGTATAGGTTTGTTGTTAATAGGAAAATTATTGCAAGTAAGTTGAATTTTCTCATAGTTAGATATTATTTTGTATATAATATATATTGAGGTAAATTCTATTGTTTCACCACCAATATAGTCTAACTATGAAGGTTGATAGGTATATGAAGGTATGTTAAGTATATGGATTATTAAAACCCCTATTTGACTTATTAAAATTATTAACTAATTAGACCAACCCCTTTTTTCAATACTTCTAAAATTATTAGAATCTTTGATTTTTGGGCTTATTAAAGCAGATACTACTAATATACCATAGATAGCACCAGAGGCACCAACCATTGGTAATTGACTATTAGTCATTAAAAGATGTAATAAGGTTGCACCTATACCAGTTGTTAAATAAAATAAAATGAATTTATTTCTACCCATATAATCTTCAATAATATGACCAAATGATGCAAGAGCTAACATATTGAAAACTATATGTAATATACCAGAGTGTAGAAACATATAAGTTATAAACTGATACATTTCAAAATGAGGATTACCTGGTGGATATAAAGCAAATGTTTCATAGAATGGAAATCCTACAAGTTGTAATAGATTACCAAGGATGAAAATTATAAAGTTAGCATAGAATAATTGTTTAACGGTTTTTGATGATTGAAACATATTAGTTTAGTATTTGGTTTAATTTAATATTTCTTATTATAGATGGATTAAATATAAGTGTTTCTCTTTCAGAGTATTTATAATTATCAGTACCGTCATAAGACCACATATTTGATATATCTTCGTTACCCTTAAAGAATAATAGCTTATTATGGTTTAGATTCTTAACTAATGTAACTACTAACACGAATAAAGGTGATGTATCGGGTGACTTCGGTGAGTAGATAATCTGAAAGGCGAATACTCCATTTTCTATATTTCTTTGAATATAGTCACGAGAGTCTGAATCAAAATAAATACTATTATTTGACTGATGATTATCTATTATACTATTAATATAACTCTTAACGGTCATTTCTATTATCCATTACAATTCTTTTACAAGTATGACAGATAATAACAGGACCATTTTTGGTCATAAGTACATCTCTTTCACACATGTTTTGACAGTCTTTTGTATTAACAGGAGCAAAATCATTAAGATTGACTCTTTCTTTTTGTAAATTTTCCATATTACAAATATACGGAAATAAATTAAATAATAATCTTTTTGATTATTAAATCTCTTTTAATTGATTGTAATTCAGATATGACATCATCATATGTTTGATTAGGCACTTCCAAATAAACTTCTGAATCTCTTAAATCAACATACTTTCTTATATGATCTTCTACTATATTAATAGTTAATTCTTTTTTATTATAATTGACCCAATCCTCTTTGATGTAGTTAGGCATGCAACTAACATCAATTATTTTTTCAATATCTTCTTGAATGTAAAAATAATAATCATTATGCCCAATAATAACTGTAGCAACATCAATCATAGTGTGATGTTGCATCTTTTTAATAGTAGAAATCTCTTTCCAAGGAGATAGATTAATTGTTCGGTCTGTCATTACTTTTTAAGACTAGTTTTCTTTGTAGATCTTTTGTCTTTTAATTTAAATACTACATTAAGTGAATTGTCTGATATAACATAGTTTGTTCCATCAATTACATTATATTTATTTGTTTTAATTACAAAGTCACCATTTCTACCTTTTGTTGATGTAAAAGATAATTTATAATCTATAAATTCAATCATAAAAGTGTTATTAGTTGATTCTGTTATTTTAACCTTTTGGTAAGGAGGAATTGAATTTATTTTTCTAGTAATGTGATTAAATTTTGCAACACCTTTACTATCAACTGATGATATAATAGTGTCAGATGTAACCATTTCTAAATCAATTTGTCTAGAGAAACGGGCTTTTACTTTACTTAAGTTATTGTCTCTGTTTAAAATTTCATAATTCTCTTTTGTTAGAGAAGTATATTTTGAACAACTTGTTAGTAAGAATAATGATACCGTAAATAATAATAGATTTTTCATAGATTTTGTTTTTAGTGGTTAATAATAAACAAATATAAGAAAATTTTCTGATTAAAACTATTTTTTATTTAATTAATCTTCTAATTTTTTCATTAAGTATTGTAAAAAGACCTGTCAAACTTTAACGCAGCTCTGATAAAATCAATCTTAATATATTCTGGTTTAATACTTGACACATAATCACCACCTCCATTACTTAAATTTCTTTTTTAATTCAGTTAAATCCTGAACATACATATCTTTAGGATCAGTTGCTTCTAAGGCTTTTATTTCTTCTTTCTTAGTTGAAAAATCTTCTTTTAGCTTATCAAATACTTCTTTTGTTAAAGAGTAGATAGGCATTCTTAACAAATAATCATAAGAGTCATCTATCTTATCTAAACTCATCGCTTCAATTCCTTCAATAATTTGAGCCTTAGCAACATTATTTACTTTTAACTTACCATCAAGAATTGCTTTAATAAATCTACCTCTATTACCTAATATTTTAAGATCACGATTCATCTTATCTAATAAAAATTGTTTTCTTTTATGATAATAGGTTAATCTAAAATCTACAAAGTATTTAATAATATCTGATGTGTTTTCAAATATTTTTAACTTACCAAACTCATCTAATGTTGAGAAAATCTCAGTTGATGATTCTTCAAGTTTCAATAACTTAACTAATTTTTCATCATCTAATTTCTCTAAATCAGCTCTTGTGAATTTAATTACATAATCAATGTTATCTTTACAATTATCATCATAAGTAACAATTATTTTATCATCAACTAATTTATCTAATATTTCCTCATATTTCTCATAAGTCATTGAAGGAGGAAGTTCACTTATTTTAACAGTAGAAGTATTTACTCTCAAGAATTTACCTCTGATAATCCATCTTTTATTATTTTCATTATCTTGAATAAAATCACCAGTAAATCCATTCAAAGATGGTTTAACTTCACCAGGGTTTTTACCTGATAGAACTTTGATACAAGCATCTGTTATAGATTTAACATCTCTGTTTAAGACATTAGAAGCAAAACCAACAGCTATCCCTGATGAACCATTAATAAGAACTGTAGGTATAATTGGTAGGAAATATTTAGGTTCAATTGATTCGCCTTCTTCTTCTTTAAACTCTAATAGATCATAATCTTTATAAAGTAATTTAAAATTGTTATTTAGTTTAGTTCCAATATATCTTGGTGCACCGGCTTGTGGAGATCTTAAAGATCCATATTGACCAAGTTCATCTAGTAATGGTGCATTATTTTTAAATCTCTGAGCCATGGTTACTATACCATTATCCAAGCTAGTGGATCCGTGATGATAGAAACACTTATTTGCAATAAAACCAGAAAGCTGAAATACTTTAAGTGGTTTTTCAGTACCTGTTTTCCAAACTAAAGAAGATCCATGAATAATCTTGCGCTGACTGGGTTTAAATCCATCTATAACCGAAGGAATCGCACGCCCCTCCACAACATACATAGCAAACTCTTTATATTCATCTGATAAAAATTCTGTAATACTTTTTTCTGTTACCATAGTTTTATATATAGTAAAAAGTTTATTTTGTTTTTTATGCGTACACTAAAGAGATACAATCATTTTTTAATTTTAGAAAGATATGATAGAAATATCAGAGCTAGATTAATTGAAATGGGAGTTACTGATGAAGATGAATTAAATAGACAAATTCATTTAGCAAAGAATGGACATCTCGGTCATTATCTAAATGAAAAAGGAGAAAAGTTTACATTTGGTATGTTAAATGCTATTTTTAAAGATGCTATTGATGCTAAAAGAAAAACAGATATTAAAAAAGGTGTATTTAGAATTCTACCTTCTCTTATTCCATTAGCACTTGTACCTTTCTTTCCAATAGTTGCAGTAGTTAGTATTGTATTTGGAACATCTAGAATGTTTAGTAGAGTATTTGATCCAGTTTTTAATTATATAAATCCTCATTCAAAATATACAGACTTTTTGAAAAAGATGATAGATATCTATATGAAGATACCAGAAGGTGATGTACCACTTAAAGATAGATTCACAAGAGCGTTTGTTGTTTCTGATAGATTAGTTGAAGCTATTAAACCAGAAATATTAGATAGGTTTTCAACTGAACTTAGTTTAGAAATGGAATCAATGAATCCAGATGGTGAAGTTCCTGATAACTTTATAGAAA
>Ga0209084_1003947_pt1 | contig 10635 bp, 17 predicted proteins | sample C_130820_MF_Meta_FD_187309 | JGI IMG/M metagenome (GOLD analysis project Ga0209084, IMG submission 187309) | Freshwater microbial communities from Lake Croche, Canada to study carbon cycling - C_130820_MF_MetaG (SPAdes) (version 2) | ecosystem: Environmental > Aquatic > Freshwater > Lake... | reverse complement strand
TATTAGTCATAAGACAAATACAATAAAGCATAATGTAGTTGGGCCGGATGACTTATATAAAGTAGCCGATTGGTTACGTAGCAAAATATAGAGTAATGGAAGATAGGCTGCATGGCGCGGACACGGTCTTGAAAACCGTCCCACTGTTTACACGGTGACAGTTCGATTCTGTTATCTTCCTCCAAGTTAAGGATCGGTTCAGCAAATAAATACATTTGACTTTTAATCAAAACCGTAAAAAACGATCCTGTTATATTTTTGGTATAGTATAACTTATGTAAATAGATTTATGCTAATAGGAAGAAAGGAACAAGAATGAGTAAAGGAAGTAATCCAAGACCATATAGTGTCAGTCGGCAAGAATTTGCAAATAGCTTTGATAAGATATTTCGCAAGCCTGACCCAAGAGCCATTGAGGATGCCCAAATAGAACAAGAAGCATTTGACAATATAGAAAAAACAATGTATAATAAGACTTTACAGCAGGAAAAGAATGAATTCAAGTGATAGCTGTTTGAGAGAATACAGAGCCTCGGTAGTTTAATGGTAGAACGTCATCCTTACACGGTGAATACGGGAGTTCAATTCTCCAACGAGGTACCAAGTTAGTAAGCGGGTATGATGTAAAGGTAACCTGAGTCCTTGCCAAGGACTATTTGAGAGTTCGATTCTCTCTACCCGCTCCAAATAATTTATATTATGGCCCACCAACAACAATTTGATTTTATTCAACAATTGAAAACACGATATCCATCACACTTTATTAATGTAAAGGTGTTAGAAGTGGGTAGTCTTAATATTAATGGTTCAATTAGACAATTTTTCACCGAGTGTGATTATTTGGGAATTGATGTTGGACCCGGCAATGATGTTGATTTAGTTTGTGAAGGTCAAAAATTAAATAACCCAAATGAAACGTATGATACTGTGGGTAGTTGTGAGTGTTTTGAACACAATCCCTATTGGGTTGAGACATTTAACAATATGTACAGAATGACTAAACAAAATGGTCTAGTGTTTATGTCATGTGCTACTACAGGTAGAGCCGAACACGGTACTACTCGCACTAGCCCACAAGATAGTCCATTGACAGTAACGAACGGTTGGGAATATTACAAAAACTTGACCGAACAAGATTTTAAAAAATACATTGATATTGATAGTATGTTTAGTGAATATGAATTTCAAGTGGGTGCACCGCATCCCGATTTATATTTTCATGGCATTAAAAAGGAGATAGTATGAACGAAAGCAGAGCAAGATACACTAGCCAAGAGGCAGTGGAGATGATTGGTAATCGATTTGAAATGGTTCTAATCGCATCAGCTAGAGTTAGGGAACTCAAGCGTGGACATAAGTCTAAATTAGACAAGCCTACAACTGCAGGACCCACAGTCATTGCACTGATGGAAATTGAAAAGGGACTGGTAGGACGCGACTATCTTAATAAAATACCCGGGCTAAATTAACGATGATTGTGGGATTGATTGGTCCAGGCGGCGAAGGCGGCACTTTCCTTGACTGGACTTTACATTATCTTGCAGGTGATTTGTATATAATAAATTGCGTGACCGGTAGATTACGAAACACTGTTACAGGAATAGTTAAACAAGAGATTGTAACTAATCCTATAAAAAATGACGGTACTGCACACAATCATCGTAAAACCCACCCCACAGAACAGTTAATTCAAAGATGTATTGATGAATATAATTTAATTGATGATAAAGAAATTAATATACGCTCAATGTATATTGTTCCATCCGAGGAATCATATATAAATGGAAAAAGATCTTATACCAAAATTGTTAGTGATATAGCCAACGAGTACACTGAAATGAAGCTGATTCATTTTATCTTTCCTAATCAGCATATTGAAGATTTAGTGCAACGAATAGCAAGAATTTCAAAAAATACAGAAAGCATTAGTGATATACGAACCAGAGTTAACGCAGAATCTTTTAAAGATGATAAAATTGTTAACAAACCCAATGTTCGTTCATTGAATATAGATAATATGTTTGATAATCTAGATTCAGATATTCATGAAATTTTTAATTGGTTATCATTATCTATAAATGAAGAAAGATATAGAAATTGGCTAACTGTTTATAGGCAATGGCAAAATGCCCAAAATTTCTGTACAACAATACAAAACTAAGCTATAATAGACGCTTAGATACTGAGATTTAGGATAGGTTCAGCAATTCATAATACTATGAACTGCTAATCTTATGTTACTAACTGGAGCCTGAAAGGGCTTTGAAGGGTAGTAACATGTGTAAGATTAGATAGAGTGGTTTCGACAGTTCCCCTCAATAAAAGAAAAAAGTAGACAACTATCCTGTTATTTTTATTAGGATGCTTCCAGCAAATTTAAAAACTTTTATGGAAAAAGAAAAAGCATCCTGTTGCATACAATACACACAGAAAGGAGAAAACTATGCAATTCGCAGAAGCAATACTAAACCAAGAGGCTCGTACCACTAACGGTATGAAGGCTCGTAAGTCAACGGCTGCCGCTTGTGTTGACTTGTTCTATAACATCGGCGCAAGTCGTGGTAAGAACATTATCCCTCAATTTACCGCAGCGTATGTTGAGAATGCAGACCTAGCATTACGTATTGTCCAATGGGCACGTGATGTTCGTGGTGGTGCAGGTGAACGTGAATTATTCCGTCAAGTATTAACACACTTGGAAAAGACTAACCCAGCTGAGGCTGCTCGTCTTATCACTAAGGTACCAGAACTTGGTCGTTTTGACGATTTGCTAGTTTTCCAATCTAAGGAAATGAAGGCTAAGGCTTACACATTGCTTGGTGATCACTTGCGTCAAAAGAATGGTCTTGCTGCCAAGTGGACTCCACGTAAGGGAGTGATTGCGGCTGAAATTCGTGACTTCTTCGGTATGAGCCCAAAGCAATATCGCAAGACTCTTGTTGGTATGACTACTGTTGTTGAAACACAAATGTGTGCCAATGACTGGGATAACATCAACTACAGTCACGTTCCAAGTGTAGCGCACAGTCGTTACAAGAAGGCGTTTGGTCGTCATGGTGCAACTTATGCGGAGTACATCGCTAAGTTGGTTAAGGGTGAAGCAGGTGTAAAGATCAATGCTGGTGCAATCTTCCCGCATGATGTACTGAAGGGTCGTGTCGGTTCATACTTATCAACCAAGTGGTCTAAGACTGAATTGGATGCGATCCAAGCACAATGGGATGCACTGCCTAGCTACGTAGGTGACTCAAGCGTATTGCCTCTAGTTGACGTTAGTGGTTCTATGACCTGCATTGCAGGCGTTAAGGGTACAACTACTTGTTTAGAAATCGCAGTCTCATTGGGATTGTACTTTGCTGACAAGAACAAGGGTAGGTTCAAGGACTGCTTTTTGACTTTCAGCGACAAGCCAGAGTTGTTGAACCTTAAGGGTGCTATCAACGAAAAGATTGAACAAATGGTCAGTTCTAACTGGGGCATGAGTACAAACCTTCATGCTGCGTTTGTTCAAATCCTTGACACTGCTGTTAAGAACAAGGTATCACAAGCAGAAATGCCTGAGACACTGATGATTTTTTCTGACATGCAATTTAACGCTTGCGTTAACTACGATGACAGTGCAATGGAAATGATCGCACGTAAGTATAGTGCTGCTGGTTACGATTTGCCTAAGGTAGTTTTCTGGAACTTGAATGCGAGTGGAAACGCTCCGGTTAAGTTTGACAAGAGTGGTACCGCTCTTGTATCAGGGTTCTCACCAGCAATCGCTGCTAGTGTATTGGGTGCAGACCCAGACGCATTCACCCCAGAAGCAATCATGCTTAAGGCTGTGATGAACAGTCGCTACGATTTGGCTTAACAGTCAATGATTCAACAAATGCCCGGTTCGCCGGGCATTCCCATATCTTGACAATAAATGGTGATCGTGCTATAATACATCTATGTATAAAGTAATAAGTAAAGAAAAAGAACAGTCGTTTACATCATTAGAACTAGCAATGGAACATGCAAAATTAATGAATGAGTTTGTTACTATTAAAAGTAATGATTTTGAAGTATGTGGTATGTTCGGTGTTGATTCTATTAAGAATGGCAAGTGTCCAGATGGTGTTGAATACACATGGAATAAGGCAAGTCGCATAGGAGCGACAAAACGAAGATAGGAGTTGGTAATGATGGTAGTCGCTAAAATGGATGGACGGTGGGTTCACGTTGTTAAGTTTATGCGTGACGTAACCTTCAGTGCCGACAAAGAATGGTTTATGGTTAACTTTGACTTTGAAAAAGTTAATCGTAAACGTGAACATTTTAAATGGGTTCCTGCTAGTACACACTTTGAATGTGTCAAGGAATTTGTAGGAGAATAATAATGAAAACTTGGATAACATCAGATTTACATTTTGGACATAAGAATATTATGAATTTTTGTCCTGAATCACGTGCGAGATTTCGCAATGACGTAGATTATATGAACGAACAAATGGTTAAAGAATGGAACGATTTAATTGAACCTGAAGACCTTGTTTATATTTTAGGTGATGTAGCATTCTTACCTGCTCAAAAGGCAGCAGAATATATGAATCGTTGCAACGGCACTAAAATTTTAGTAGAAGGTAATCACGACCGTAAGGCGTTGAAGGACCCTACGTTTCATAATTGTTTTAGTGAAGTACACAAGTACTTGGATATTAATTATGACGGCAATAAGGTTGTAATGTTTCACTATCCAATTGCTGAGTGGGATCAAATGCACAGAGGTAGTGTTCACTTTCACGGTCACTTACACGGTGGTGTTAGTGGAATGGAAAAATTCCGTTGCCGTGATATGGGTATGGATGCAACTTATCAAATTGCTATCACAATGGAAGATGCTATTAAAGATGCATTGAAAGGTAAAATTAAAGGACATCATGTTAAAAAATGAATTGAAAGAGTATGTAGAATCGTCAAACCTAGTGAACATGCGAGAGTGTGGTGATGGTATCTACGTACTAAAGTACAAGAAAAAGGTGTTCTACGACAACTTGTGGAACGAGTACATTGCTGAATGTCGTGGATCAATTGTAGACAAGGATTTCAACTTAGTTGCTTATCCATTCACAAAAATCTACAACTACGGCATTGAAAAGGAAGCACCAAAAGTTGCTGACGATACTCGTGTAACTGCTTATCGCAAGATAAATGGTTTCATGGTTGCTTGTACTTGGTACAAGGACGATGTACTAATCAGCACAACTGGTAGTACTGACAGCCCTTACGTTGCTATGGCACGTGAAATGATTGGTGACAACATGGATCGTTATCGCAAGGTATGCAAAGAATATGAAGGTAACACTTTTATGTTTGAGTGCGTTCATCCAAATGATCCACACATCATTCCAGAAAAGCCAGGTATGTACTTGTTGGGTATGCGTAAGAACGAATGGTGTAGCCCAGTTGAAGCTAATGCTGCAATACTAATGGTATTGCAAAATGCGTTTCGTACTCGCATTGTACAGTCGTTTTATACTTCAATGGGTCAACTATTGGAAGAAGTTAAGACTGTTAAGCACGAAGGGTTTGTATTCTACACTGACGACGGTAATGTAAGTTCCAAGTTAAAGTCACCATACTACTTGACTTCAAAGTGGGTTGCCCGCAATCCACGCACAGATAAGTTAGTAGACTTGAACAAGGACATCAAGCACCAACTTGATGAAGAATTCTATCCACTAGTGGATGCTATTCGTCTGAACATTGCTGAGTACACTCTTATGGATGAACAATCTCGTTTAGAGTGGGTGCGTAACTACATGGAGGCAGTATGAAAGATGAAAGTCATTTGCCTGTAAGTGAACAAAGCCTCGTATTTCGCTTGCATAAGCGGGCAGAAATACGTAGGCAAATACAAGGACGCAAAAGTGTTGAAGAAGGTAAGCCAGACCGTATTGCTGACTTGCTAGAAGAATCTGCAAAAGAAATTGAAAGTTTAAAAAATCAGGTAGCAGCGTTAATAGTATTACTTGATATTGAAAGGAGTATGAAATGAAATGTTATCAACTAGTCGGAGTGCCAGGTTCAGGTAAAAGTACCTGGATCAAGAACCAAGATTGGGCAGTAGGATTGCCTGTAGTTTCTACTGATAACTTTGTAGAAGCATATGCTAAGGAACAAGGTAAGACATATTCCCAAGTGTTTGATGACTATATGCCAATTGCTGTTAAGTTGATGGCTAATCAAGCGTTATTATGCCAAGCAAATGAGTTAGATGTTATTTGGGATCAAACATCTACCAGTGTTGCATCACGTAAGCGTAAGTTTCGTATGCTACCTAACTATGAACATATTGCCGTGGTGTTTCGTACTCCCGAAAGTGAAGAACTAACAAAGCGTTTGGCAAGTCGTCCTGGGAAGAATATCCCAGACTATGTTTTGCGTAGCATGATTGACGGATTTGAAATGCCCACTCTAGCCGAAGGCTTTAGTGAAATCATTCATGTATAATCATATGTAAATAAAAATAGGACCTTCGGGTCCTATTTTTTCCTAAATAATTTATTTAACTTGATTTTTATTGATAAATACTGTTCTAGGCTAGAAATAGTCTATAATATAAAAGGGAAATTTTAAATATGAAGAAAATCTTAATCGCCAGCGTAATGCTAGCAGCTATGGGTCTAGCCCAAGCACAAGTTGCCGTATACGGTAAAGCACGTGTGTACCAAGAAAGTACTAAAGTTGGAACTGCTGATGCAGTAGCATCATTAACAAACGACTCTAGCCGTTTCGGTATCAAAGCTACAGAAGCACTTGCTGATGGCATGACTGCTAGCGTAGTTATTGAAACTGGCTACGGTGCTGATGCTCCTGCAGCAAGCACATTGGGTGATCGCACAGCCGTTGTTGGTTTGTCTAACAAGTTGGGTTCACTAGCAATGGGTCGTGACAAGCATGTAATCGCACGGACACTTGATAATTTTGACGCTATGGGCAATGCGTTTGGTTCTAGTACAGCAGTTATCCATGCTGCACAAGGTTCACGTTTGCAAAATGCAATGTTCTTGACTGTAAAGCCAGTTACTGGTTTATCTGTTAATTATCAAAATGCCAACAGTGAAGTAGTAGGTACTACTAATGCACAAGCTGTTAGTGCTGAATACACACTAGGTTCAATTGCTGCAACTCTTGCACGTTATGACAACGGTACTACTAGCGTATCTAATATTGCTGGTGCCAAGTACAAGTTTGCAAATACAACTGTGTTTGGTATGTACTCAGAAGATAAAGTATCTGGTGTATCAACAACTGGTAAATCAGTTGGTGTTAACCAAGCTATGGGTGCAGTAACTTTGTTAGCTGGCTACGGCGAGAACGACACAGTTAGGGCTTATAATGTAGGTGCAACTTACAACTTAAGCAAAACTACAATGCTTCACGCACGATATGTAAAAGAAGATTCAACTACTAACACACAAAAATTTGGTGCTGGTATGGAAATGAATTTCTAATCTAAAATTTAGATAATAAAAAGGCTCTTAGGAGCCTTTTTTGTTGGGTGTAATATTACTGTAATAATTGTCGTACTAAATATCTATATGAAATAACCGGCCACAAAATATGGTGGACGCTGGAATTCGTAACCAGCACTAAGGGCCGAAAGGCTCTTTTTTATTAAACAATAAGAGTGAGAAATTCAATGTATGAAAACTTACCGATCAATCTTTATATCCGACATACATTTAGGTACTAGAGATTGTCAAGCAGAGAAACTCAACAACTTTCTCAAGAACAACACCTGCGAGACCCTGTATCTTGTGGGAGACATAATAGATGCCTGGCGAATACAGCAGAACAAGTGGCGCTGGAAGCAGAGTCATACCAATGTGGTACGCAGAGTACTAGGACATGCCAAACGTGGCACTAGAGTTGTTTACGTGGCCGGTAACCATGACGAATTTCTAAGACCCATGATACCGTATGGATTTAGTTTTGGGCATGTGGAAATACACAATCAAATAGAACACATAGGTGCAGATGGTAAACACTATCTTGTGGTGCATGGTGACTTGTTTGATGGTATTACCAGACTGGCACCTTGGATAGCATTTCTAGGAGATCGAGGCTATGACTTTGTGTTGTCAATCAATAGCAAGTTCAATTGGATTCGTCACCGTATGGGTTTTGGCTACTGGAGTCTCAGTAAGTATCTCAAGCAAAGAGTCAAAAAAGCAGTGGACTTTATGTTTAAATTTGAAGAAAATCTAGCAGGCTATTGCAAAAAGCGTGGATTTGATGGCGTGATTTGTGGACACATACACCACGCTGAAATAAAAGAAATCAACGGAGTAGCGTACATGAATGACGGTGACTGGGTTGAATCATGCACAGCACTTGTAGAACATCATGACGGCAAGTGGGAAATCATGACATGGACTAAGGAGAAGGATGACGATGTTAAAGAATAAAATTACTATAGTAGTGCCTTGCAAAAATGAGGAAACATATATCCATCATTTGCTAGACGCACTACGTGAACAAAACATAGGTGATACCAGAGTTATCATTGCTGACTGTAGTACTGACCGTACTAGACAAGTCATACAGGACAACAGTTGGGAATTGAATGTTGAAATCATTGACGGCGGCCCTGTGAGCATCGCCAAAAACAACGGAGCACGACTGGTAACTACCCCATACATCTTGTTCATTGATGCTGATGTTCGTTTCTTCAAATACAATGTTATTCGTGATGCGGTTGATAAAATTGAATCAGAGAATTTGGATCTTGTGGGATTGAACATCAAGTGTTATGATAGAGACCTAAGAGCCAAGGTAGGGTTTGTTGCTTTTAACACTATAAATCATGCATTGAAATATTTCTCACCCTTTGCAGTTGGAGCGTTTATGTTAACTCGCAGAGATAAGTTTGAAGAATATGGTGGATTCCCTGAAAACTTTTCAACATCAGAGGATTACTTTTTGTCCAGAAAGTATAGTCCTAGAAAGTTTAGAATCATCCGACATCACTTTGGACAAGATAGTCGTAGGTTCAAAAAGATGGGCTACATGGGAATGGCTAAATATCTAGTTAAGAATTTTGTGAATCGCAACAACAAACAATACTGGGACAGCTTAGACTCATCCAAGTATTGGAATTAACGTTTCATCAACTCGTTTGTGAAGTCTAAGAGCAATTCATGTTGCACACCGTTGTGCCATTTGCCTTGCATGTAACTGTAACTATCATACCAAAATTGTTCTGATTCAGGATGACAGCCGATTAGTCCTATGCGCTTTTGATATATAGCCATTGCATCACCGTTTGCATACGTAGCAATTGTTTTGAATTTATGTCGGTTGCCTACCAACGAGCATCCATCATAGAAGAACATTTTAGTTGGTTCTCCATTCCAAGTCACACTTAAGTTTTTAGCATGTGGTCTACGTGTATCAGTTCTAGGTTGCTTTATATATTGAACCGCATCAACATCGTCTAGCACATTAAGATAATGACTACCCGCCCAATATGCACCCATACAGATTCCCAGATATCTACCACCACGAGCAATAAAGTCTCTTACTACGCTGCCGTTGTTTTTGAATAATTGTTTGAATGTATCACTATCACCTATACCACCAGGAACAGCAATCATGTCTACATTGTCAAAGAAACTATGTTCTAATGTGCTTTTGCTGAAAATTTTAAAGTTATAATGTTGTCCTAATGCCTTCATTATACCATTACCCGATTGCACCGAACATTTTGGATCGTACAAAAATAGTGCTATTGTGGGTTTCATCACAACTATTTATGTTTGGATAAAACTCTTGACATAAATATCAAAAGATAGTATCATAACAATATGCAAATTCAAACAGCTTTAGATTGGCAGGAAGTATCATCTAAGATACACAGCGACTTACACAGCCTTGGGTATAATCCAGACCTACAAAAGATGTTTAGTAACATACAACTTATGGTCACTGAGTTAAGCAAACTTGAAGTAAAAGGGCGCAGATTAAAGTCAAAGACTTTTACAAAAAATCAAGTAGAGAAAATTAACCAAGCAATAGACCATTTAGAAAAGCTAATTCTAATGGGCCTACTAATGAAATAAAATGTTCTCATAAGAGCAAAAGCCCTTGAAAAGTGACATTTTATAGTGTATTTGCTCTTATGAGAACACTCAATCCGAGGTTGACAACAAATGGTTTTGGGTCTATAATAGAGACTTAAACAGTTAACAAACGGAGTTATTTATGTCAGCATTGCAAAAATACATAGACCAGAAGAATCGTTGGAACGCTATCTTTAAGGGTAAGCAATTTGAGATTCAAACTAGTGCAGGTCGTCAGGAAGTTGCTGATTGTTTAGACGGTGACCTCAGCCCTGAAAATCTCACTTGCGACGGTGAATTGTCCCGTAGTCAGGTCAACATAAAGTACAATTCTCTGACAAAAGCCGCAAAAGAACTGCAAAAACTGGATCCTAAAGTGAAATTCTACGAATTCGCTTGACAATAAATGGTTTTGGGTCTATAATACAATCTTAGACAGTTAATTAAAGGACACTGAAATGAAACAAGACTACACAATGTACATTTACAAGACTGACAAGCGTTCTAAAACTGGTGAGCGTCTAGTGTCAACTACAGT
>Ga0209084_1003946_pt1 | contig 10638 bp, 8 predicted proteins | sample C_130820_MF_Meta_FD_187309 | JGI IMG/M metagenome (GOLD analysis project Ga0209084, IMG submission 187309) | Freshwater microbial communities from Lake Croche, Canada to study carbon cycling - C_130820_MF_MetaG (SPAdes) (version 2) | ecosystem: Environmental > Aquatic > Freshwater > Lake | place... | reverse complement strand
CGATTGCAAATGGCGGTACGGCGCTAACCACTACACCAACTAATGGGCAATTGCTAATTGGTAATGGAACTGGTTATTCTTTGTCTACATTGACCGCCGGGTCAAACATCACCATTACCAATGCAAGTGGCGCAATTACCATAGCATCTACTGGTGGTGGTGGCAGTGGTGGTTTGTCTTGGCAATCTGTCCAAACAGCTAACTTTGCTGCTGTATCGGGTAACGCTTATCCGGTTAACACAACATCAGGTGTAATAACTGTAACGCTACCAGCAAGCCCTAGCGCGGGTAATTTTGTATGCCTTACCGATTATGCTGGAACATTTGCAACTAATAATTTAGCAATTAACCCTAATGGTTTAAATCTAGATGGCTCAACAGGAACTGCCTATATACAAGTTGCTCGTTCATCAGTACATTTAGTTTATATTGATGCAACCCAAGGTTGGATTCCATATTCTGGCTTTAATACGCAGACACCCGCTCAAGCATATAGCGTTGATTATTTGGTTGTTGCTGGCGGCGCTGGCGCTGGCGGCATTCAAGTCGGAAGCGGTATTTCTGGTGGGGGCGGTGCTGGTGGATTTTTAACTAATACAGCAACTGTAAACGTTGGAACCGCATACACAGTCACCATTGGCGCAGGTGGCAGCGGCGGCGCAGCAACTGGACAAGTTGGATTTAGCGGAAGTACATCATCTTTTAATAGCACCGCGCCTGTAGGCGGTGGCGGTGGGTCACCTGGCCGAGATACCAACATTGTGGGTGTGTCAGGTGGCTCTGGTGGTGGGGGCGGTGGCGGTGGTGGTGGTAGTGGTACTACTGCTGGTTCAGGTACATCGGGGCAAGGATACGCTGGTGGTACTGGATACACAGCACCAAATTACGGTTCTGGCGGTGGTGGTGGCGCAGGTGCAGCTGGTGCTGTTGGAACTTCTACTGGTGGTGGCAATGGTGGCATTGGCCTTAACTGGCAGTCACTTGGCACTTACTATGCTGGCGGTGGTGGCGGTGCTAGTTATAACACTGCCGGGACTCAGGGAACTGGCGGTACGGGTGGCGGCGGCAATGGTAGCAATACTGGTGCGGGAAATAATGCAACCGTTAATACCGGCGGCGGCGGTGGTGGAACCGGAAAAGATAACACTGGTGCAGTTGGTGGCAATGGTGGTTCTGGAATTGTAATTATTCGGTACGCTGGTTCACAACGAGGAACTGGCGGCACTGTTACTTCAGTCGGTGGTTACACTTATCATACCTTTACTGCTTCTAGCACATACTCTGGGTGAGTAAATTTATGTCTCATTTTGCAAAAGTCAACAACGGGGTTGTGGTTCAGGTCATTGTGGCTGAACCCGAGTTTTTTCAAACATTTGTGGACACAAGCCCAGGCGAGTGGATTCAGACTAGCTATAACACACGGGCTGGAGTTCACTTAAATGGCGGCACCCCTTTGCGTAAAAATTACGCTGGCATCGGTTTTACTTATGACCCCGCCTTGGACGCATTTATCCCGCCAAAGCCTTATGCAAGTTGGGTGTTGAACGAAGACACTTGCCAATGGGAGGCTCCTGTGGCTTATCCATCGGATGATTTGAAGTATTCATGGGATGAATCAACTACCTCTTGGGTATTGCAGGAATAAAACATGGCTGATTACGCCCGTCTTCGGACCCCATTTTTACAAATGTCGTTTACACCCGATGTGCCGTCAAACGCACTTGGAGCAAATGAGTACAACGCTGGTTTAAATGTGGAAGCCGATGTTCGAGGCATCAAAAAGATTTCTGGTGAAGAGGCAATTCTTAGTCAAGTGCCAGGCAATCCTGTCTTTATAGATGGTGGATTTCGTGGGAGCATTTGGACTTACATTGTGGCTACCAATGCGGGTAAATGGTATGCCGTTACTGCTAGTGGCATTACCAACATTACACCTGGTGTAGGAGCCAATCCCAATGTTGCATTGAGCGGGTATTCCGACAATGTAAACATTACCAGTTCATGGGTGGGCAATGTCTTTTTTATCAATGACGCTCTTAGAGCGCCCATGTACTTTCTGCCAACAGCAACAGAAATCTATTTGTATGGCGCTGCTCCTGATAACTATGTCTGGAATTACGAATCGAATGTGAGTGCAGTTCGTGCTGAGTTTGTACGCAACTTCTGCTCTCCCAATGTCGGCAACATCTTGATTGCTGGTAATCTGACCAAAGACTTTATCTCTAGCGGCACTACTGTGAACTATCCCACCACAGTGCGGTGGTCACAGTCATTTGCCAATACGGGTGTTCCTGCTACTTGGCAGCCCACTTTGACCAACATTGCCAACGAACAAGAAATTCCTGTGCGTGGCCCTATTGTTGATGGGTTTTTCTTGGGAGCCAACTTCTATGTTTGCTCGTATTGGGATACCGTAATCTTTGCTCCCTTGTCCTATCAAAACAGCACCGCTCCTATCTTTGGGGTACGCTTGTTTAACCAAGGCCGAGGATTGCTGAACAACAACTGCTGGTCCAACACTGATGCCAATGTGTATGGTGTAGATAGCAGGGACATTTGGATTTTTGATGGCTCCAACTTCAGTCCCTTGGGCAACCAAAAAGTTCGGGATTACTTTTTCCGCAACCTAAGTACAACGTATTCAGACCGTGTTTTTATGGTCAACAATACGCAAAAGAACCAAATTGAGATTTACTACCCAGACCTAACTTCTACCGGCTGGTGCAACAAAATGCTTTCATGGCGTTATGACTTGCAAGTTTGGAATGCTCCTAAAGATGTAGCCAATGCTTGCAACGGATGTGAAGCGCCTAAGTACGTTGATGGAGCCTTTAAATACGCTTCTAGGACTGTTTCTTACCTAACGGGTGGAACTACTAGCCAAAAAATCATTCAGACCGGCATAGGCAATTCGTTTATCAATAATGGTGCAATTCCTGCATTGTTTCAACGGGACAACATTGTTTTACAGACCGAAAAAGGACCAGTTCCGTACAGTTCTAAGGTCTACACCCATCGTTTGCTGCCTGAAGTGTCTGGTAGCGGAACCATGAACATTACTGTAGGCGGTGCTAACTCTACCGCTCAAGCGCCTACTTATGGTCAGACAGGTGTAGTGTCTATCGCTACAGATACGCCCTGGGTCACCACTCAACAAAACAACGTCAGAACCATTTCCGTTAAAGTTGAGTCCAATGATGCGACTGATACATGGAATCTGACGGCATTGAACTGGCAAGCAACAGTGGTTGAGGATGCGTTCTAATGTCGTTTGCTATAGATGGCGATCCTAGCCCTTCCGAAATTTCGGGGGCGCTGAATTATTTGCTTGCCAATTTAAACAATGGCACGCCTCCCACTTCATATACTGTTTCCAATAATCCCACAACGGGATTTATTTCTAATAGCATGGGAGACATCATCCAATACCAATACCGGTATTTGGACATTAAATATGCCGACAACATTGCTGGCTTAAACTTTTCTGACAATCCGTATGGGCGGTTGTACTTTGGTATTCGTAATGACGATACATCTACAGAAAGCACCAACCCTGTTGATTACACATGGGTACAAGTAACGGGTGGTTTTGGCATTAGCAAAGTGCTATGGGTTACCACATCTGGCGGCAGACATGCAGCGTTTGCTGTATCGCAAGATGCGCCTGATCAAAATCAAAACTGGCGTGTAGTTCCTACTAGGTCTATTGACCTTGACAACCCATTTGCAGTTTTTAACCAATATTTGGTGTTTAAGTACGCCGATGATTCTGTCGGCACAGGGTTTAGTTCTTCGCCTACAAGCAAATTGTTTTATGGCATTTACACCAGCACTGATGGCGGCGTCTCCACCGCTCCTACTGATTACGAATGGTCGCCTTTTGCGTTTGGTAGTACATACAAGCTGTATTACCGATGCTATGGTGCGCGGAACATTGATGTATTGCCGTCTACCTATCAGCCAATTGGGTTTATCGAATACAAAGGTGATGTTTTAAACCTTGATGTTTTTACACTTGGCACAACAGAAGCTGTTGGCATTATTTCCCAAACCCCGTTAATTGTTCAGTCGCCATATCGTTATTTTTTAGTTCGTTATGCCAATGATTTAATTGGTACGGGTATTACTTCTAGTCCTGCTGGCAAACAGTTTTTTGGTTTGCAAGCATCTGATGTTTTGACGTTGGACGACAACCCAGCAGATTACTTATGGTTTGATGCTGGTGCTACGTTTTTGACTGTGATCAATTTGTGGGCTAGAACTGCAAGTGGTAATACGGTTCAATTTAGCTTTACGCAAGATGCCCCTGATACATCAGGATGGCAAAACGTCACTTTACAAACCGATGTGCTTGATCCATACATTGATGTGTATGCACGATCAGGTCAAGTAGTCACCAACATTTCTAGCCCTACTGATGGGCGTTTGGCTTATTCTTCTTCTAGTGTCAATGGCATCATTAACATCAATCTTGATACTTATGGGCAAGGCAAAAATACTGGTGGATTTAGCATTAATCCAGCCGTTACTGCATCCATTACTGTAGATTCTTTTGGCAGAGTGGTTCAAACTGGTGTTGCGGATCAAGTGCGGTTTAGTTCCATGTTGACCCATGCTACTGCTAGTCAGACTGCTTTCACATTTTCCAATGCACAAGCCAATCAAATTTTGGTGTTTCGCAATGGCAGTTTTTTAAAGCCCGGTACAGACTTTACTAGAACATCTACTACCGTTACATTTGCTTCTGCATGTGCGCTCAATGATGTAATAGCTATTTATTATATTCGATTGATTGATGGCGGCACTTCTGCCGACAAAGTTCCTTTTGTTGTATATAACCAAACATTGACAAACGGTCAAACTGTTATATCTGCAAGTTACATTGATGGTTCTGAATTTTTGTTTTTAAATGGCGTATTGTTAGTAGATACAGACTATTCGTATGTTGGAACCAATCAAGGATATGTTCTAAATAATCCTTCTGTTGGTGGTAATTTAGACATTGTGGTGTTTGCTTTCAACAATGCCAACGTCTTAATTTTTGCTGAAAACTATACCGAAACTAGCACCGCTTCTACCAATGTAGCGTTTACCACTCCTTTTTATCGCAATTCTCATTTAATGTGGTTTAACGGAGTTTTGTTACGTCCCGGCACTGATTACACAATGCCGGGTTCAACCGCATTGACATACAATTACACCATCATTGGCGCTGCTAGTTTTAGCGGTCAACCTAGCCAATACTTGTCGTTTAACAGTGCTGGAGAGGCTTCAGCGTCTTCGCTCAGTTCTGCTGCCGTGCTAGGTATGGATTACCCTGTAGTCATAGAACAAGAGCCAACCATTAGCGACATGTTCAAAAATATGCAAAAGCAAATTAACTTGCTCAAAAAGCAAATTAAGCAATTGAAAGGTTTCACATGACTCAAGCAATGAATCTTGCTAATTTTTCCAATTATTTGGATGCTTCTGGGCAAGTAGCGCCTACGGTATTAAATGCTGCTGTGCCAGTGTCTAAGGGTGGCAGTGGCGCAACAACGGCTACGGGTAGCGGCAGCATTGTTTTGGCTACTAGTCCAACGTTGACATCCCCTACTTTGACAACTCCCACGTTAACTACGCCAGCATTAGGTACTCCAGCGTCTGGTGTTATGACTAATGTAACGGGATTACCTTTGACTACTGCTGTTACTGGAACATTACCAGTAGCAAATGGAGGAACTGGACTTGCAACACTTACTGCTAATAATGTTTTACTTGGAAATGGCACTAGTGGATTTCAAGCAGTTGCCCCTGGAACTTCTTCTAATGTTTTAACAAGCAATGGCACAACTTGGGTAAGTAGCGTTAGTCCCGCAATTGGTGTAAGCCAAACATGGCAAAACATGAATAGCGTCAGAGCGCCAAATGTTAGCTACACCAACTCTACAGGCAAACCTATTATGGTTAATGTTTGGGGTGCTGCTGGAGAAAGTCGCAGTGCTGTTTTAACCATTGGTGGCGTAAATGTGGCATACAGTGTATTTAATGGCGCTGGCGGTGGTACATCTACTTTGTCTGGCATAGTGCCAAATGGAACTGCTTATATTGTTTCAAGTGCTGGCGCTTGGAGTTTAGACACATGGGCTGAATTGCGTTAAAACTAAAAATGTACTAAAGGTTAAACATGGGTATTCCTACTGCTCAAATCCAATCACCGCAGTCTTCACAGACATCGGGGAAGATGGGTGGATCAACGCTTAGTCCACCACTTGGACAACAAGGCCAACAAGGGGTTATTACCTTCCCCGGACAAGGTGGTCAACCGGCAATGGGGCAACCTAATCAATACCCCAATACTATTAGTTCATGGGATAATCCTCCCACTGGTATGTCAACTCAACCCGCTGTAAGTGGGAAAGGTAAAGGAGCGTAATCATGGGCGGCGGTAAATCATCAGGTCAACAACAAACTACTGTTCAGCTAACTCCTGAACAAAGAGAAACGCTGTCAATTCAAAATGCTGCTCTCAAGAATACATTTCTTCCAGCATATGAAAACACCGTAACAGGAGCCAAAGATGTTTATGGTCAAGTTGCTCCAGCGGCTACAGCAGCGGCTGGTAACGCCAGTAATGTTGCTGGCAAAACTGGCGCTCTCCAAGGTCTTACAGGTGCTGGTGCGCTTACGTCAGGCGTTCAAGGATTGCAATCTTTATTTGACCCTAATTACGAAAAAAATCAAATAAATGCTGCGTTGCAATCTGGTCGTGAATCTGGGCGTGAACTGGTCAACAAACAGGTAGCAGATTATGGTGGCGCTGGTGGACTAGGTTCCGCTCGTGCTGCCTTGGCTTCCGAGAATCTTGCTGGCTTGCAAGCACAACGACAAGCCACCGCTGCTGCTGGCGCACAGGCTCAAGTGCAAGCAAACAAAGCTGCTGCTGCCCAACAATTGGCGCAAATTGGCGGTGCTGGTCTTACTGCTGCTAACCAAGCTGCTGCTTCTCAAGTGGGTTACGCTGGCGTTCCGCAAGATGTCTATCAAAAATACGCTTCTGTGGTGTTTGGTACACCACAAGCATCTACCAATCCTAATTACACCGGCACTCAAGGCACTACCCAAACTGGTCAAAGCAAGAGTTCTGGTTTTAAATTGTGAGGTGATATATGGCAAGTCCTTTTGCAAGTCTTGGGCTTAATAATTTAGGCCAAGAAAACTACAACTCAGGCCCGGGCATGGATTTGGGCCGTCTTCTTCTGGCTACTGGAGTTTCTAAAAGTGGCTTAGAAGGTTGGATGAATGAAAATTTGGGTATGGGAATAAAAGATGGAAAATTTGTACCATATCAAGCATCTACTCCAACTGGCGCTATAGCGCCCACAGGTTCTTTTAGTGGTGCACAATTTCCTGCTACAGCATCAATGGGTTCTGCTTCTCCAATGGCATCTTTTAGCGGAGCGCAATTTCCCGCAAACGATAATGCTGAAGGCAACGCAATGTTGAATAATGTAGTTCATACAGAACCACCACCAATAACTCAAGCCAATAACCAACAAGCTATGGCATATAACTCAGCTATGCCACCTCCTAGTCCTATTTTGGGCGGCGTTGTGCCATCAACTAATATGGATTTTATGAGTGGGCCTGGAATACGAGAAAGAATTGGCAAATCCATTGGCGGTCTTTTTGGCGCTGCATAAGGAAAAATCATGGGACTATTTACAGCCACATTATCTTTAGAGCGCCCTCCAGGTCAACCTGCGCCTGAAGATGTGCAAGCTTATAACGATGCTGTTGACAATCGTGACAAACAAGGCTTATTGGGATTAGTGCAAAAAGATCCTAATAGCGAAATGGGCCAAGTTGCATTAAATGCAATCAGAACTCAAGTAGTTGGTGAAACAAAATTAGCTGCACTTACTAGCCCCGTTGAAAAAGCCGGTGGCGCTCAAACGCCTGAAGGCAGAATTGCTGCTCAAAAAACTTTTGAAACAGTAAAAGACCATCCCCAATATGGCACAGCATTTGTGCGTTGGATCATGGGAGACAAAGAAGGTGCTTCCAGAATGCTTACTGGCGGTGACCATACCAATAGCGTTGTGTGGGATGCGGAAGGTAATCCTTACACTAAAACCACCAATGCATTAGGTCAAATTGTTGGTATTGTTGATGATAAAAACCAACCATTGTCTATGCAAGATGTGAAAGACCGCAAAATTTCATACGGCAGTTATCAAGACACAATTGCCGGTAAAAACAGAGCGCAATCACAAGATTTATATACCAAAGATTATGCTAAAGCTACAGAAGCATCTAATGCATGGTCACAATTTACTGCATCTTCTGCTGAAAAAGCTAAACGTATTCAAGAAAATTTAGCTGGTGTACAAGAAGTTGACAAAAAACTTTTTAATGATGTAACAGGAATTGTTACTCAAAGCATTGGTAATGGTGCTTCCTCTAGTGCTGGCACTAGCATATTAAAAAATTGGCAAAAAGGCGAAGGCGTTAGAACTGGTGAATCAATTAGCAAAGAAGCCCAAAGCGGTTTAAGTTTGGCAGGAATGTGGAAGTTTGATGGTAAAGGCGGTATTGTTAATGATAAAGGCGAAACAAAAACATTTGCCGAACTTGAACAAAATCAAAGCACTACCAATTTAGCTAAAGAAAACTCTAACAACATTCAGCAAACTCAAAAATCAATTCTGCAAAAAGAAGCTATTGGTGAATTAAGCCATGAAGCTGCTGCAAAACTGCTTGATGCATTAAAATCTTCACAAGAAATAATGAATGAGCAAGCTGATGTGTTAGCAAGGCACGGCAGACCTGCTTTTGTTTCATTGCCAAGCGGCTTTAACATTACAGACAAAGTGTCTCAATGGGAAGCACAAACGCATCAAATTCAATACTCCAAAGAAGTCATGGATGCATTCCAAGATTGGAAAAAGAATGCAATGGTTCAATACAATAAAACAGGAATGGTTCCTGCCCCTCAAGAACTAGAAGCAGAATTTATTAAAAGTGGCGAATATAAAAGATTACAAAATGAATACTCTGCAAAAATTCAAGGTGCTTTAAATAAGTCCCGTGCGCAAGCAGGTATAACATCAAGAATTCCAAGCGAAGCAGAAATGGTAAAACCTGAAGGTGTTGCTCCACCTGCAACTTTACCCAAAGGTGTTCCAAAAGGCGCAGTAGATACTGGCAAATTTACCAAAGAAGGTAAAAAAGTCTTTAAAGCGCGTGATGGTTCACTGCATACGGAGGATTAAATGGCTCAATACAAAGGTGAACTTTATGATGCACCTCCTGCAACAAGTAACGCTGTTGAAGCAGAATCGCCTGTCAAAGTTGAAGCCCCCCGTGGTGTCGCTGGTGCTATTGAACCTGTACCAATAGTAGAAACAAAACCGGCCCTTGCTGAAGCACGTCCTGTTAAGAAATCTACTGTTCAAGCAGCACCTAAAGCAGAGACAAAACAAGAACAGCCTTTAATCCCTGAGTGGCTGCAACTCCCTGCTGCCGTAGGTGCTGGCGGCGCTGCTGTTGCTGGCGCTGTTACCGGTTGGAAAACCCTGCGCGACAAAATGAACAACAGCCCACCTGCGGCTGGAATCGAGCGCCGTGAACCTACCATGTTTGGCGCTCAACGACTTGACGAGCCTGCTTGGTCTGCATCTACTGCTCAAACTTCGCCTTTAAGCCAAGAAGAAATGATGAATAGGCTAAGAGGGTTGGCAGATGAAACTGCTGCTGTTAACGAACCTGCATTTGGGGCTACTGCTACGCCTGCCACTACTGCACCTGCTGCTTCACCAAGCCGTAATCTGACCCTTGAAGAAGCCCAAGCGCGTTTAGCAGGAGTAGCACCATCGGCTACATCTACCCGCAATGTAACGGCAGGAATCACACCTGCCCCTACACCGGCCACACTTGAAGCTGCGCCAGCAAAAGCGCCTTGGGCTCCTCCTACGGCAGAAGTTATTAACAAGCCATCCATGTTCCCATCTGGGTCAACATTAGCGCCTAGTGCTGCGGTTGCTCCTGAAAGCGCGCCTGTCAATCCTGTAGAACCAAGCGCAGAAGAAGCAGCAGCAGCCAAAGCAACAGAAGAAAAAAAAGCAAAAATGCCATTGTTTAGTGATGCTGATAAAAAAGCATTTACTAGCGAACAACGTAGTGTTTTGCAACATATGCAATATGGGCAAACTCCTGAAGAAGCTAAAAATTTACTTCGACACTTTGAAAACACTTTGCCTGAAGGCGTAAAGCTAAGTTACGGCACTTATCCTGAAGATGTTTACAACGAGGCTGGCAAGAAAATTAAAACTGCTGGCACATCTAAAGGCGGCTTTCCAGAACCTAAACAAAATTTACTTAATTTTTGGAATGAAGCTTTGGGAACAAGTCATGCCCTTAATGAAAAAGGCAATTTTGATTACAAACCCACTCCAGAAGATGTAACCAAAGCACATGCTTATTGGTCTGAGAAAATGGCAAATGCCACTACCCCTGCGGCTAAATCTATTGCTGAAAAAGGGTATGCATCATTGGGTGCATTGGCTAAACTTGCTGGCATATCACTTGGAGCATTGGGTGCAATGCATGCTTACAAAACTGGCAAAGAAACTGGTGATTGGTCTGATTTAGGTTTGC
>Ga0209084_1003943_pt1 | contig 10641 bp, 15 predicted proteins | sample C_130820_MF_Meta_FD_187309 | JGI IMG/M metagenome (GOLD analysis project Ga0209084, IMG submission 187309) | Freshwater microbial communities from Lake Croche, Canada to study carbon cycling - C_130820_MF_MetaG (SPAdes) (version 2) | ecosystem: Environmental > Aquatic > Freshwater > Lake... | reverse complement strand
TTGTTGGCGTTTTAACCAATCGTCCATTCGTAGTTGATCGTTTAAAAATGACCTGATGTTTTCGTGTCGGTGTTCGTCGTTCATTTTCTGCGCCATGGCGTATTGGTTCGGGTTTATCCGTGCTATTCCAAACGCCAAACCAATCATTCGTTCGAAGTCGTCCGCCTGTAGTCCTCTTGTGATGTTGTGATACTTTAAAAGACTAGGGGTGCGCGGTTGGTTTATGTTTAAAGATGTTTCTATTATGCGTCTGTAGTCCGCACTCGTTTTATTCACGTTCATTGAGTACCTCGCTTATCTGTTTGAGTTGTTCTAAGTTCTTCGAGTTGATCGTTGCGTCGGTGTCGTCTGTTGCGTAGTTCTCGACTAAGTTGAATAGGTGCGCTTTTCTTTTTGCGACGCCGTCGCGTAGGTTGTTTTCTAGGTTCTTTGTCGCGTGGTGCGCGTTTAACATGTCCGCCTTTGTCGGTTTGTAGTAAAAAGTAAACACGACCTCGCGCCCGTTGATTGTGTTTTTAATAATGTTTACACTAGGCGCGGTTGGCTTTGTGACTTCGTATGCTTTCCGAGGGCGCAGTTGGTTTCTTAACACTTCGATTGCGTCGTGGCGTTCCTGTGCTTGTGTCGGTGCGGTTTTCATTTTGTGCCTTTCGTTTTTAATGTTTTTAAGGTTCTGAGGCTTTCACAATCGCTCTATAAGCAATTATTTTTTGGGGGTTGATGTCTTACTATGTCCCTTTTCGATTGTTTTGTTTGCTTGTTCGAGGTATCGAACGGCGTCTTGGTATGCCCTCGAGGTGTCGGGCGTTAAATGTTTTGTAAGTAGTGCGTCGAGGTATCGAGGATACGCGTTTTGTTTTTTCATTTTGTGCCTTTCGTTTTTAAAATAAAGTTGGTTATGACTTTGTCCACTTCTCGAATTGATAAGCGAAGTTTGAACGCGGTTTCATGCGCGGGGTTAAAAAGATAAGTTGAGAGAATAACGCGCTCTGTTATGTTGAGCGCGTCGGGTTGGTTTAAAGCGTGTCTGATATTGGTGCGGAGTTGTTCGTTGTTCATAGTGTGACCTCGTATTTTTTAATGAATGCTTTTAAGGCTTTGACTTCCCGCCTTGCGTGTTTGCGGTCGTCGAGGTTGTCGCTTTCGAGTAAGTCATTCAAAATACTATCGCCCGAATTGAAAAAATATAAAATCGCGTTTGCCTCCTCGATCAGTTCGGCGGGTGTGAAATCGTCCATAGTTTCTTTTTTGTGGTCGCTCTCTATCCATGTGCGGAGTTGGTGCGCTAGTTCATAAGACTTTAGCGCGTCTTTTAAAATGTTGGTTCTCATAGTGTCCCCGCTTCTACTCTGTGCGCTTGGTTCTTCTCAAATTCTTCAAAGTCAATTAATGCTATATAGTCGAGTTGCGCGAGGTCGTTTATATTTTCGTCTTTCCATGCCTCAAGGATTAATTTGCCGTAGTTATTAACGAGGGCTTGTGCTTTGATCGCGCTTTCTCTTATGTGTAAAATGTCCTGTATTTTATATAAATCGGGGTTCTTTATTGCCTGTGCTATGTGTTGAACGACAAAAAGTCGGGCGCAGTCTGCCATAGGTGTTTCATATTTTCTATGTTCCCCGCCGAATGATTGTCTATGCTTTTTCTCGTCCTTGAGGTTCATACTTAATAAGTCCTCGCGGTATGCCGTCCACGTGATGTTGTTAAGTATGTTTAATTTTCTATATGCTTGGTTGATTGTGTTTATAATTTGTTTTTGTTTCATGTTCATTTTGTAGCCTTTCGTTTGTGGTTGATGTTTTATATTGCTGTCTATGATTAGATCACGCGGTATTATTGATTGTCAAGTATTATTTTACAATGTATCGTATTTTGTTTGAACGAGGTTAAAACTAGGTAAAAAAGCCTTATAAAACAACGTGTTCGGATTGTTCATGTTTTGAAACTTTACTTTAAACAAGTGAACGAGGCTTTTTTAAGCGCGTGGGGGTTTGTAAGTCCTTGTTTTATATATATTATATTATTTATTATTATTATTAGTAGATGTTTGTTCATGTGTTCGGGTTGTTCGGTAAGAGTGAGCGGGGGTAAAAGATCACTGCGTAAACGAAGTGAACGACATCTAAACTTTGTCAAACTCTTTTCCCTTTGTCCTATTATTTAGTCCGAACAACGTGAACAACGTGAACAACGCTTTAAAATCAATGACTTGCACCATGAACGAGACGCGCACGAAGTCCGAACAACGTGAACATGTTATTAATCAATGACTTAACGCGTGTTAGGTTGATTTCGTATTTATGCACCAACATGGTGCGCGAGGTTAGCAAGGTGTGAACGTGGTGGACGAGGTAGGAACTACACGCGCGACGCGGACGAGGTAGAAACTAGGTAAACGCGATCGAACGCAGTTGACGCGGTGAAACTAGGCGGACAAGGTCGGCATACTACGAACCCCACCCACCCCGTATCAACCCGTCCTACAAAGTAGGAGTCCCGTCTCGCCCTACATTGAGCCCAGCATGAACGATCAGAAAAAAAGTCAAATATAGAAACACCCCGGGTACTAAATAAAAAGGGTCAACAAAAAATATATTTTGCAAAAATTCTGAAAAGTTATATAATCCCTACTACACCCTAACCCTATGGAGTAGAAAATGGAAGGACAAAGATTTACCAGGTTAACAGTATTAAGATTTGATAGCACAGATTCTAACTATAATAAACGATGGTGGTGTCGATGTGATTGCGGAGTTGAAAAGGCAATACTACAAGACAAATTAAAATTAGGAAAAACTAAATCTTGCGGATGTTATGGCAAAGAATTTAGAGAAAACTTAATAATTAAATCTAAAGAAGAACGACGAGAAGCAGGCAAAAGAGGCTATAGGGTTATGATTGAAAGATGTTATAACACAGAAAATCGAAGTTACCATAGATATGGAGGTAGAGGACTAAAAGTATGTGATAGATGGAAGGAGGGCGAAGAAAATAAATCGGGCTGGGAATGTTTTTTTGAAGATATGGGACCAAAACCAAAGAATGGTACTTTAAATCGAGTAGATAAATTAGAAAACTACTCCCCGAATAACTGTTATTGGGCCGATAAAAATGACGATGATACTGAAATATATGATAATGGTCGACCTAAAGGTCCAGTTAAAGAGCCTATAGTATACGCAACTAGTAAAGAAGCATGGGCAGCAAGGGCTCTACGTCACCAAAAAAGGCGCCATTTAACTATGGAAGATTTAGTAGATATATTGCCAGACATGTGTCCGCTATTAGATGTAGAACTTAGTTATGATTTATATGGGACTTCTAGTACACCTGCTAACTATGCGACTATGGATAGATTAGATCCAGCGAGAGGGTACGACATAGACAACATACATATAGTATCACGAAGAGCTAATACAATTAAGAACGATGCTACTTTAGAAGAACTTGAAATGATTGTAAAAAATTTAAAAGCTATATTGCTTTAATATCAAGGGGATAAGGTAAACAGGGTGTAAAGTATACTTTACATGGTTTTCACTCAGTACTACAAAGTCCTAACAATGAATGAAAACCAAGATTAAGCTGAGAAGGAAGAACCACAACCACACGTACTAGTAGCCGCGGGGTTTTTTATGTTAAAACCTGAAGTCATTAAAGAAGTATCGTAACTTATAACAGACCCAGTTAAATATTGCATGCTATGAGCATCTACAAGTAAAGACACTTCATCTTGGTCTACTAAAAAGTCATCTTCGTTTTGCGTATCGTCAAAAGTAAAACCATATTGAAACCCAGAACAACCACCACCGGATACATAAATTCTTAGTTTAAGTCCACGTGCTTCTTCGTCTGCTAACAGATCTTTTATTTTTACTATAGCAGAGCTATCTAGGGTTATCTGATTCAAATGGCTTTAGGATCGAAGTTGTAAAGCTCGGAGTAGACGTTTTTAATACGAAGGAATTTAGGACCATGTTCATGGAAGTCTTCATCGCCACGAACATAGAGAGCTAGGTGAACCATCTCGTGAAGCAAAGTTTGAAAAATAGTTGTGAAATGCCCACAAGCGTTAGAACTTATTTGTATCTCCATCTCGTGCTCATCAAAACAACCATAGATATTAGGATTTTTAATCACTTTGAACTTCACTTTGTTAGACTTAGGCATGGGCAAGGTATTAAAAGGCGCCATTTGGCACGCCATGTTGTACAGAATTTCTAAGTTCTTCTTAGTTAACGTGGTTTTCATACATTAGGTTTAATTTGTTGACGTGGACCAAAAAGATCTTTCTTATAGGTAGCAGTAGTATCAATTTCAGGAAAGTATATATAAACTGCAGAGCCTACAATCTTCCAACAGCCAGGATGAATATTTTCAGGGTCAGTAGCGTAAGCATAGTAGTAATAAAAAGACTTAGCTAACTCAGCGGAACAAGGTTTTGAAGTTAAAACAATCTCACCTACTTCAGACTTCATAAAAAATTCTTGGGGCAATGCTTCTTCAGCAAAAATTTGGCTAACCCATATAGAAAAGAACAATAAAATAAGGCAAACAATAACAAAAGCAAGAAAATCCTTCATAACTTTCTCCCCTAAAACTACATTTTACCTCGTTTTCATATAAACTATGTTACAATCGCAAGTAAAGCTGCAATTAATTTCAAAAGGTGTAACAGCGACACATGAACGACTTAAATGTCCAACAAAATCAAGGGAATACCCCCGAGCACGACGTTTCTCACGTAATTATGATGCCTAATATAGAGGAAGGTGTCCCATTACCTAAAAATCCTAAAGAAGCTATGTCTGAACTAGGCATGGAAGAAGAGCTTCAAGTTAGAGTTGAGACTGTTAAGACCATAGCTGATTTAAAAGGTGAGCCTATTCCTACCGCCAGCCCAGCAGAACAACAAAAAGCAGTTGACTTTGTTAAAAGAGTTATGACAGATCCAAACTTTAAACCTGAATATGGTACATACACCGATCCTACGATGGCATTTTGTGCGGGTATGGTAGCTCAGACACAGGTACTACTCGCAAAAGAACTCGCAGATTATAAACTTTACGTGGTTAACAATCTTATTAAGGTGATAGAGTCAACAAAGAATCCAAAAGAAAAGACAACCGCGTTAAGAGCATTAGGCGAGGTGGATGGTGTAGACGCGTTTAAGAAGAAGACGGAAGTTACACATAAAATGGAGTCGATGGAAGAAGTTGAGAAAGAGTTACTCACTATGTTAAACGATTTCAAGCAAAAAGGACTCCTGAAGGAACCAGCACAGACGATAGATGCAGAAGTGATAGAAGACAAAATAGATGAGTGAAGAAAGGCTAACCCCAGAAAAAGCAGCGGAGTTAATGCAGTTAGTGCCACACATGCCGCCAGAGCAGAAGAGGAAAGCGTTAGTAGCATTAAGAGTCTTTAAAAAGAATTGGGTACAGGAACATGGCAAGGATAACTTCTTAGACTTTATTACACACGTATACCCAGGCTACATGATAGGAGATCATCATAGAAGACTTGCGAAAATATTTGAAGAGATTGCCGAGGGCAAAAAGAAACGAGTTATTGTCAATATTGCGCCACGACATGGGAAGTCTGAGCTTATCTCATATCTTGCGCCTGCTTGGTTCTTGGGAAAGTATCCTCATAAGAAAGTTATTATGGCGTCTCATACCGCTGATCTTGCTGTTAACTTCGGTAGGCGAGTTCGTAACTTGGTTAGTAGTGACGCTTATAAAGACATATTTCCTGCGGTAGAACTACAAGCAGATAGTAAATCAGCATCAAGATGGGGAACAAACTTTAATGGGGAATATTTTGCTATTGGTGTTGGTGGTGCCCTCGCTGGTCGCGGGGCTGATTTGTTTATCATTGATGACCCACACTCAGAACAGGATGCTAAACTTGGACGATCTGACGTGTTTAAGCCTGCTTGGGAGTGGTTTCAGTCTGGCCCTTTACAACGTCTTATGCCTGGTGGTGCGATAATTGTAGTGATGACTCGGTGGTCTAAGCTTGACTTGACAGGCGAAATTGTAAACCAGATGGTTAAGAATGACGATGTAGATAATTGGGAAGTAGTAGAATTCCCAGCAATATTAACGGATAAAGACGGAGAAGAACGTAGCTTATGGCCTGAGTTTTGGCCACTAGAAGAATTAAAAGCTAAGAAGGCCGCGTTAGATATTAGGTATTGGAACTCGCAATACTTACAAAACCCAGTATCAGAAGAAGGCGCATTAATAAAAAGAGAATGGTGGAATATATGGGAAGAAGAAGATCCACCTGAATGTGAATTTACAATTATGAGTTTAGATGCTGCCCAGGAGGCGAATAATAGAGCGGACTATAACGCGCTCACCACTTGGGGCGTCTTTTTTAACGAAGAAACGAATAACTATAATATAATACTGTTAAATTCAATTAAGCAACGATTAGAGTTTCCTGAACTCAAAGAGCTTTGTTTAGAAGAGTATAAAGAGTGGGAACCAGACGCATTCTTAGTAGAAAAGAAATCTAACGGAGCTGCACTCTATCAAGAGTTTAGACGGATGGGTATTCCCGTCGGCGAGTTTACACCAGGTAAAGGGCAAGATAAGATTAGTCGAGTCAATGCAGTATCTGATTTATTTAGAAGTGGCATTGTGTGGGCACCTGACAGACGATGGGCTAAAGAAGTCATAGAAGAATGTAATGATTTTCCGAGTGGTGCCAATGATGACTTGGTAGATAGTACAACATTAGCATTAATGAGATTTAGACAGGGTGGATTTATTAAACTACCTAGCGATGAAGCAGATGAGATTCAAGGATTTAAAAGTTCTAGGAATAGATTGTACTCAATATGAATTTAAAAGCTCAATTAGAAGAAAATAGTTATGTAGTTATAGACTTTATATCTGAGGATAAAGCAAAAGAACTATATGAAATAATAAAAAAAGACACACATAATTACGTGCGGGAAGTTCATACTAATATATCGTATGGAATAAATGATGAGAAAAACGCGTTAGGAATGCTTATAGAAAAAATACCTTTAGTAAGTGAGACCATAGGCGAATTAGTACTACCAACATATAGTTTTTCAAGGCTATATAAATATGGAGCTAAATTAGATAAGCATATAGATAAACCCTCATGTGAGATAAGTGTTACAGTCCATATAGGTGATGATGGGAACGAATGGGCTCTTGGGATTAAAAATCCAAAAGGTGAAGATAATTTAGTTTATTTAAAACCTGGCCAAGCAATGATATATTTAGGCTGTAAAGCTTTGCACTGGCGAGAAGATTTATATACAGGAAATGATTATGCTCAAATATTTTTACATTATGTAAAGCATAAAGGCACAAATTGGCAACAGTTTTTTGATCGATTTAGAAATAGACCAGAAAGCCTAGTATTTGATTTAGGCTATGGTAGTACAAAAAATTAAATAACAAGGAATTAATATGGCAACTAATATAGATAAAAGTGTATACCAAGCTCCGATAGGATTAGATCAGGATCCACAAAATCCAGAAACATCGGCGTTAAGTATTGAAATTGAAAACCCAGAAAGTGTAACGCTTGATGATGGTAGTATGGAAATTACTATTGTGCCTGGCAAAGAAGGCGATGATGAGTTTAATGCCAATTTAGCAGAAGAGATGAACGAAGGTGAGTTAACTGAGTTGTCAGGCGATTTGCTTGGCGAGTTTGATGCTGATATTAATTCAAGAAAAGATTGGTTAACTACTTATGTAGATGGCTTAGAGTTACTAGGCCTTAAAGTAGAAGATAGAACAGAACCATGGCCAGGTGCATGTAATGTGTATCATCCTTTAATGACAGAAGCGCTCGTGAAGTTCCAAGCTGAAACTATGATGGAAACATTCCCCGCCGCAGGTCCAGTTAAAACTGTAATTATTGGCAAACAAACAAAAGAAAAAGAAGATGCTGCTGAACGTGTAAAAGATGATATGAACTATCAGCTTACGGACATGATGCCTGAATATAGACCTGAGCACGAACGCATGCTATGGGGTCTCGGTTTATCAGGTAACGCATTTAAAAAAGTTTATTATGATCCATCGTTAGAACGTCAAGTAGCGATGTATGTTCCAGCTGAAGATATTGTAGTACCTTACGGGGCATCTAATTTAGAAACAGCTGAGCGTGTTACTCATGTCATGCGTAAGACTAAGAATGAATTACATAAACTACAAGTAGCAGGTTTTTATCGTGATGTAGATTTGGGCGAACCATATTTAGATATTGATGAAGCAGAAAAAAAGATTGCAGAGAAACTAGGATTTAATCCGTCAGAAGATGATAGATTTAAGATTCTTGAAATGCATGTTAATTTAGATTTAGAAAATGGTGATAGTGAAGATGGTATTGCATTACCTTATGTAGTCACTATTGAAAAAGGCACAGCGACTATTTTATCTATTCGTCGTAATTGGAATCCAGATGATAAATTAAAATCTAAGCGTCAACACTTTGTACACTACGGTTATATTCCAGGCTTCGGATTTTATTGCTTTGGGTTAATTCATTTAATAGGCGCATTTGCTAAATCAGGTACGATGATTCTTCGTCAGTTAGTTGATGCAGGTACTTTATCGAATCTCCCAGGAGGTCTCAAGTCTCGTGGGCTACGCATTAAAGGCGATGACACTCCAATTGCTCCAGGTGAATTTAGAGATGTAGATGTACCAAGTGGTGCTATTCGTGACAACATTTTAATGCTACCTTACAAAGAACCTTCACAAGTATTACAAAGTTTAATGAATGGTATTATTGATGAAGGACGACGTTTTGCTTCAGCTGCAGATATGAAAGTGTCTGACATGAGTGCTAACTCTCCAGTAGGTACAACCCTTGCTATATTAGAAAGAACATTGAAAGTAATGTCAGCTGTACAAGCTCGTATTTACTATGCGATGAAGCAAGAGTTTAAATTACTTAAAGGCATTATTCGTGACTACACACCAGAAGAATATTCTTATGATCCTGAAGTAGGTGATCGCCGTGCTAAACAAGCTGACTATGATAACGTAGATGTCATTCCAGTTAGTGATCCTAATGCTGCAACGATGTCACAGAAAGTAGTTCAGTATCAAGCTGTGATGCAAATGGCTCAATCTAATCCGCAAATTTATGACCAAGTAGAACTTAATAAACAAATGTTAGAAGTACTTGGTGTTAAAAATATTAGCAAACTTATCCCATCATCTGATGATCAAAAACCAAAAGATCCTGTATCTGAAAATATGAATATTATTAATGGTAAACCTGTTAAAGCATTTATTTATCAAGACCATCAAGCGCATATTGCGGTTCATATGACAGCTATGCAAGATCCTAAGATTCTACAGATGGTAGGACAGAACCCTCAAGCAAATGCAATTCAAGCAGCAGCCATGTCGCACATTAATGAGCATGTAGCATTTGAATATAGAAAACAACTTGAAGAACAATTAGGAGTCCCATTACCTAAAGCTGATGAAACACTACCAGAAGATGTAGAGTTTGAACTATCTAAACTTATGGCTGAAGCTGCTAAGAAACTTTCTGCTAAGTCTGCCTCTGAAGCACAACAACAGCAGGCTCAACAACAGCAACAAGATCCAATTATTCAAATGCAACAACAAGAGTTACAGTTAAAAGCTCAAGACTTACAAATCAAACAGCAAAAAACTATGGCCGATATTCAAGCAGATCAAGCTAGACTTGAACTTGATAAGATGCGTATTGAATCACAAGAACGTATTGCTGGTGCTCAGTTAGGTGCTAGTGCAGTGATGGACGATAAACAGTTGGAAGCTAAACAGTTATTAGAAGGTACAAAAATTGGTATAGAAGCAGTAAGAGCTAATGATCAATTAGAGCACCAAAAAGAACAATCTAAAAGACAACAAGATATACAAATGCAACAAATGAATAAACAACAACCAAAGGAGTAGTAAATGATAGACCCAACGTTAGAGCTATTGATCAACAAGATAGCTGAAAGACGCAAAGAAGTATTAGGTTCAATTGCTGAAGGTTCTGCGAAAGATTATGCACATTACCAATCTGCTGTCGGATATATACGAGCTTGCGATACAATACAAGGCATTATTGCTGACATCGTAGACAGGATGGAGAACTCGGATGAGTGATCAGATTCTAACCATGAATAAAAACTTGGTAGATGCAAACGGTCGACCGATTATTATTCCATCAGTAAATGAAGTAAATGCAGAAGATATACCAATTGAAGAAAGAGGTTTACAGCTTCCAGATCCAAAAGGCTATAGGATTTTATGTGCAATTCCAGAAGCAGAGGAAACATATAAAGGTGGTATTGTTAAAGCAGCTGGCGCTAAATCTGTAGAAGAGCATTCAACTGTAGTTTTATTTGTAGTAAAAGTAGGCGACTTAGCTTATAAAGATGAGGCTAGATTTCCTACGGGTCCTTGGTGTAAAGAGGGTGATTTTGTTTTAACGCGTGCATACGCGGGCACTAGATTTAAAATTCACGGAAGAGAATTCCGCATTATTAACGACGATACAGTTGAGGGGGTTGTTGCTGATCCTCGCGGCTACACTCGCGCATAAGGAGTAATATATGGCTGACGTAAAAGATGGAGATATTGTTTTTGAATA
>Ga0209084_1003936_pt1 | contig 10651 bp, 17 predicted proteins | sample C_130820_MF_Meta_FD_187309 | JGI IMG/M metagenome (GOLD analysis project Ga0209084, IMG submission 187309) | Freshwater microbial communities from Lake Croche, Canada to study carbon cycling - C_130820_MF_MetaG (SPAdes) (version 2) | ecosystem: Environmental > Aquatic > Freshwater > Lake... | reverse complement strand
AGACTGAGTTCTGAAGTTCTGAAGAGAGTTCGTCTTGATGGAGTCGGTCTGCTCTTCGATGGCACCACCCGAGGACGGCACCACATTAGTATAGGTGAGACTTCTGGATATACCATTGATGGGAGTTGATAGGGTGAATTGAGCACAACCATTAGATACATCAGCCGATGATGTCTGATATCTAATAGTTACAATATTACCCGAGACCAACTTCTTACCCAGGACACCATCACCAAACTGAATCTCATAGGATCGTGTGGGAGTCTCAAAGAGATAGTAGGTGGTCGATGTGGGAGTGAGCGTAGTAATAGAAGTAACAGGAGAGTAACTTACCGTGGTGGTATCGGTCGCCGAGTTCTGTACAGTGACAACTACCGAGTCCAGATCAATGCTGAAGTTATTGATCATGAACTGTTCATTGGCAGATCCCTGAGAAGTAGACGAGGTACTTACATAGGACCCTTCTCGAATTGATATGTCCGAGAATGTATATCTTCCTGATAGGGAGGCCGCATAGTAAGTGTCTACAGGAGAGAATGTGTAAGTATTATTATTCAGGGTGGTAACAAATACTGTGGTGGAATCTATCTTGACCTGAGTGTTCTCCGGGTCAGTACTGAGAAAGTAGAATGATAGTTTGGCAATGGATGACTTGGATGACTTGGGAGTGTATCCCATGTTCTTAGCCAGAGATACTACAGAGGATCTAAGTTGTGCCGTGTCCACAAAGTTCTCATTGACAGCCATGTTGAGGTACATGGAGTTGTAATGAGTATTGAAGGCGAGGATATCCATGAGGATCGATAGACCAGATCCCTCAAAGTTGTAGTCCGTGAAGTCTGAGTTATTGGCAATGAACGCAGCGATGTTACTTCGGATGGTTTCAAAATCTAATTCTGAGACAAGCTTGGTGGTGGTATCGGCCATAGATCCTCTGTAACTATTTATAGTATACAAAAGAAAAGCCCCACCGAGTTATCGATGGGGTTTCGGTTTATTAATCAATCGGTAGGTCCAGACCCAGGTTATCAGGCTCCCCAAGTATCAGTGACACCAGTAACAGGATCGGAATAGTATGCGAATGCTGCCCGTCCCATGGGTTCCATCAGACCCATAAACTTCCTCAGGTCCAGCGTCTCTTTCAGATCCGCAATGAGTCTCTTGGCAGCAGCCAGACTCTCACATGGAATATAGAGAATGTCGATCAACTCCAGATCTGCCTCGGGATTCAATTCACAACCCAAGGGATCAATTATAATTTGTAAGCTGTTCATATAGCAGTTCCTTCTGAAGTTGTCAAGTACTAATATGAGACCACGGCATAACCAGAGACCCAATCAGTACCAAAGACACAGGCATTACCGTAGACTAGGGCCTTATCAGAGACCCAGGCATTATCCAAGACCCAGGCATCACCAAATACATGGGCACTACCGTAGACCATGGCACGACCCGAGACCACAGCACTATCATATACTATGGCACTATCATATACCATGGCACTATCATATACCATGGCATTACCAGAGACGCAGGCCTCACCCCAGACCAGAGCCTCAGGTCCAACAAAGGCACTGTCGGCTACTAACGCTGTATTCTCGACCCAGCCACCACCATTGGAATGCTGGTGCCAGGTATCCAAAGTGGCATCAGGGAATTTAACTTTCAGATCAGAGAGTGTCATAATCAAACCTTATATAGAAAGTATATCAGTTCCTTCTGAAGTTGTCAAGTACTACTTCGAGACCACGGCATTACCAGAGACCTTGGTATTACTATAGACCTTGGCATTACCAGTGACCTTGGCATTACCAAAGACCCTAGCAGTATCAAAGACCCAGGCCTTACCAGAGACCCTGGCATTACCATAGACCTCAGCATTATCCGAGACCCAGGCCTTACCAGAGACCACGGCACCACCAGAGACCATGGCATTATCCGAGACCTCAGCATTATCCGAGACCACGGCATTATCCGAGACCATGGCCTTACCACAGATCCGAGCATCACCAGAGATCTCAGCATTACCACAGATCCAGGCATTATCATAGACTATGGCATCAGGTCCAACGAAGGCTGTGTCGTCTACTGACGCTGTGTTCTGGACCCAGCCACCACCATTTGAATGCTGGTGCCAGGTGGTCGAAGTTGCATCAGGGAATTCGAATTGTAGTTCAGAGAGTATCATGTCGTTTCAATCAAACCTTATATAGAAATTATATCAAATGGTGGGCGTGGTGTCAAGTACTATTCTGTGACCCAGGCATCACCAGAGACCTGGGCCTTACCAGAGACCACGGCATTACCATAGACCCTGGCATTACCCGAGACCATGGCATCACCAGAGACCTGGGCCTTACCACAGATCCAGGCATTACCAGAGACCACGGCACCACCAGAGACCTCAGCATTACCAAAGACCCAGGCATCACCAGAGACCACGGCATTACCGTAGACCCATGCATTATCAGATACCCTGGCATTACCATAGACCTCGGCATTACCAGATACTCTGGCATTACCATAGACCTTGGCATTATCCGAGACCCTGGCATTACCAGAGACCCTAGCATTACCAGATACCCTGGCCTCACCAGAGACCACGGCCTCACCATAGACCATGGCATTACCATAGACCTTGGCATTATCCGAGACCCTGGCATTACCAGAGACCCTGGCATTACCAGATACCAGAGCCTCAGGTCCAACAAAGGCTGTGTCGTCTACTGACGCTGTGTTCTCAACCCAGCCACCACCATTGGAATGCTGGTGCCAGGTTTCCAAAGTGGCATCAGGGAATTTAACTTTCAGATCAGAGAGTATCATGTCGTTTCAATCAACCTTATATACAAAGTATATCAAATGGTGGGCGTGGTGTCAAGTACTAATATGTTACCTCGGCATCACCACCGACCAGGGTATAACCAGATACCCTGGCCTTACCAGAGACCTTGGCATTACCAGAGACCTTGGCATTACCAGTGACCTTGGCATTACCAGAGACCACGGCATTACCATAGACCCAGGCATTACCACCGACCACGGCCTTACCAGAGACCCTGGCATTACTCAAGACCATGGCCTTACCAGAGACCTTGGCATTATCATAGACCATGGCATTACCATAGACCTCAGCATTATCCGAGACCATGGCCTTACCAAAGACCCTAGCAGTATCAAAGACCCAGGCATTACCACCGACCACGGCCTCACCATAGACCAGAGCCTCAGGTCCAACGAAGGCTGTGTCGTCTACTGACGCTGTGTTCTGGACCCAGCCACCACCATTCGAATGCTGGTGCCAGGTATCCAAAGTGGCATCAGGGAATTTAACTTTCAGATCAGAGAGTGTCATAAGCTTGTACGTACTCCCACAACCGAGGAGTCATGGTGACCACATCGCCGCACGCCTCGACTGAGTGTTCAATATTCCATTCATCCACAAAGGTTCCATCAGGTACTGGCCAATGATTATCTAGATCCAGTACGTACATATCCTCGATCAACGATGATCGCATCTCAGCTTCCTCGTCGCCGTCTAAGACTTCAATAAAATCATTCAGGGATTCCACGACCATTTTATTGATCTCGATCTGATCACGTTCATCCAGGAGATATACTAGTTTACCAGCCATAGTATCGTCTAGATCTTTATCCACAATCAGGTTCAGTGTGTTAGATATGAGTGTCATTTATAAGTTATCCTTAGGTACCAAATTATCTTGTTCGTCTTGGCATATCGGACACAGACCCCTACGGAAGCCATAGGTCCAATCGGTCCCACATTCCCGGCAAGCGCAGTCTTCTGCGTAGTCTAACAATCTGTCATTCATTACATTGCCACCAGGTAACCAACTACCAGAAGAATCGTGGCGAGGCAGGAAGCGATGGTGAGGAGAGTGTCTTTGATGTCCATATAGAAAGTATAGCAAATGGTGGGTGTGGTGTCAAGTACTATTATGTGATCTCGTCATTATCCGAGACCCAGGCATTACCAGATACCGTGGCATTACCATAGACCCAGGCCTTACCAGAGACGCAGGCATCACCCGAGACCCTGGCATTACCAGATACATGGGCATCACCTGAGACCCAGGCATAACCAGAGACGCAGGCATCACCAGAGACGCAGGCATTACCGCATACCATGGCATAACCAAGGACCAGAGCATTACCACAGATCTCAGCATTATCATAGACATGGGCATTACCAGATACATGGGCATTACCGTAGATCCTGGCCTTACCGTAGACCAGGGCATTATCAGAGACCACAGCACTACCAAAGACCACGGCATAACCCCAGATCTCAGCATTATCCGAGACCCTAGCATTACCATAGACCAAAGCACTAGGTCCAACATAGGCTGTGTGGGCCACGAAGGCTGTGTTCTCGACCCAGCCACCACCATTGGAATGTAGGTGCCAGGTGGTCGAAGTTGCATCAGGGAAATGTAGGTTCAATTCAGAGAGTGTCATATCAAACCTTAGTAGTCAGTATGGTCCATGTGTGCGAGGTGATTATACCCTCGGCACCGATAGCAGTGCCCCGTGGAATCACCGCAGGGAGCGAAGGGTTCTTCGCATTTGGTACAGTACAACACATCTTCCCAGTTCCTAGCTTCCTTAAAGGCCTCGGCTGTTACCGTGGCATTACCAAACATGTGGTCCCGGCGGGATGCCTCGAACTGAAATGATCTATCTGTGTTGATGTCCATATAGAAAGTATAGCAAATGGTGGGCATGGTGTCAAGTACTATTATGTGACCTCGTCATTATCCGAGATCCATGCATTATCAGATACCCTGGCATAACCAGGGACCACGGCCTCACCAGAGACCACGGCCTTACCAGAGACCTTGGCATTATCATAGACCATGGCATCATCATAGACCCGAGCATCACCAGAGACCTGGGCCTTACCACAGATCCAGGCATTACCAGAGACCTTGGCATTACCAGAGACCTTGGCATTACCAGTGACCTTGGCATTACCAGAGACCACGGCATTACCATAGACCCAGGCATTACCACCGACCACGGCCTTACCACCGACCACGGCCTTACCAGAGACCTTGGCATCATCAGAGATCTCAGCATTACCAGAGACGCAGGCCTCACCCCAGACCAGAGCCTCAGGTCCAACAAAGGCTGTGTCGTCTACTGACGCTGTGTTCTCAACCCAGCCACCACCATTGGAATGCTGGTGCCAAGTTTCTTCGGTGGCTGTGTGGTAGAGTGCTTTCAAGTCAGAGAGTGTCATATCGTTTCAATCAACCTTCGAAGAGAGAAGTCAACAACTTTCTTCCCTTTGTTTTCAACAACTTGCAAGAATCTTAGATTATTTCTTCGGTGATGCGGCGAACTCGATATTCCACAATTGTATGAGGACTAGCGGTATCTCCAGGCTCAGAGTATTCCTTGGCAGTCTTTCTGGCTTGTTCGTCAGTTATCATCAATCCGGTGACAATGCTAGGAACTCCAACGTTCAAAAATATTCTTTCATGCCAGTCACGTCCGCCGGAAGGTCCGGTATACCGTCGCTCTACAATGTATTGGATTTTCATGTCGTTTCAATCAACCTTATATACAAAGTATATCAAATGGTGGGCGTGGTGTCAAGTACTAATATGTTACCTCGGCATCACCACCGACCACGGCCTTACCAGAGACCCTAGCCTCACCAGAGACGCAGGCATAACCAAATACCTCGGCATCACCAGAGACCTTGGCATTACCCAAGACCTGAGCATTACCCAAGACCCTGCTAGTACCGTGGACCCAGGCATTACCCGAGACCCAGGCATCACCATATACCCAGGCATTACCACCGACCACGGCCTTACCAGAGACCTTGGCATTACCGTAGACCCATGCATTATCAGATACCCTGGCCTTACCAGAGACCCTGGCAGTACCAGAGACCCTGGCATCACCAGAGACCCAGGCCTTACCAAATACCTCGGCATTACTCAAGACCATGGCATTACCAGAGACCAGAGCCTCAGGTCCAACAAAGACGGTCTCGTCTACTGAAGCTGTGTTCTCGACCCAGCCACCACCAAATGAATGCTGGTGCCAGGTATCCAAAGTGGCATCAGGGAAAGTTAGTTTCAGGGTTTCTAGTGTCATAATCAATCAACCTTATATACAAAGTATATCAAATGGTGGGGAAGATGTCAACTACTACTTCGAGACCATGGCATCATCATAGACCTCGGCATCACCACCGACCACGGCCTTACCAGAGACCTTGGCATCATCAGAGACGCAGGCATAACCAAATACCTCGGCATTACCAGATACTCTGGCATTACCATAGACCTCGGCATTACCAGAGACCACGGCCTTACCAGAGACCACGGCATTACCATAGACCCTGGCATTACCCGAGACCATGGCATCACCAGAGACCTGGGCCTTACCACAGATCCAGGCATTACCAGAGACCTTGGTATTACCAGAGACCTTGGCATTACCAGTGACCTTGGCATTACCAGAGACCCTAGCATTACCGTAGACCCATGCATTATCAGATACCCTGGCCTCACCAGAGACCACGGCCTTACCATAGACCATGGCATTACCATAGACCTTGGCATTATCATAGACCATGGCATTACCATAGACCATGGCATTACCACATACCAGAGCCTCAGGTCCAACAAAGGCTGTGTCGTCTACTGACGCTGTGTTCTCAACCCAGCCACCACCAAATGAATGCTGGTGCCAGGTTTCCAAAGTGGCATCAGGAAAAGTTAGGTTCAGGGTTTCTAGTGTCATGTCGTTTCAATCAACCTTATATACAAAGTATAGCAAATGGTCTGGCCAGAGTCAACTAGTTGAAGATCTCGATCAGATCCCAGGCACAGTTGACAATCTCGGAATCACCAGAACTATGTCCCTGCTCATAGGCTGCGTAAGCAACCTTTTTCACATACTGGGAAGGTACACCCTGGTTCAGAAGATGCTGCTCTAAGTCAGCATCGAAAGTATACACCGGGAGTTCATGAAAGCAAAACGACGGCTGATCTCTCAATTCGTAATGAGCGTTACGAATTGCCTGGTAGTATCCAGCACGGACATCTTCTACGAAGTTTCCAGTCTTGGCAGGGATCATGTTTTTGATTTCAGTGGCGTTGGTCATATAGAAATTATATCAAATGGTGGGCGTGGTGTCAACTACTAATATGAGACCTTGGCATTACCAGAGACCCAGGTATCACCGTAGACCAGGGCATAATCAGAGACCCTGGCATTACCATAGACCCTGGCATTACCAAAGACCATAGCATCATCCGAGACCCTGGCATTATCCGAGACCCTGGCATTACCAGAGACCACGGCCTTACCAAATACCTCGGCATCACCAGAGACCCAGGCATTACCACCGACCAGAGCATCACCAGAGACCCAGGCATTACTCAAGACCATGGCATTACTCAAGACCATGGCCTTACCAGAGACCTTGGCATTATCATAGACCATGGCATCTGGCCCAACCCAAGCTGTGTCGGCCACGAAGGCTGTGTTCTGGACCCAGCCCCCACCATTTGAATGCTGGTGCCAGGTTTCCAAAGTGGCATCAGGAAAAGTTAGGTTCAGGGTTTCTAGTGTCATGTCGTTTCAATCAACCTTATATAGAAATTATATCAAATGGTGGGCGTGGTGTCAACTACTAAGATCGAGATTTCCAGCAGGTGGTCTCGACCACGTCTCGGAAGTCCTCATCATTCTCAGCGAACAACAGGATTTTGGCAACCTTCTGGACCATGCGAAGCGAGAGTTCACGGAACCGATTGTGATACTTTGTAAAGAGATCCATAATCTGGGCAGTCTGCTTCTCGGTCAGTCCCAGCGTATAGGCCATGTCAGTGTTCTCCAGAACATCCTTGATGCGGATCAGATATTCTTTGGTGCTGTTCAGGTTCAGATCGATGTAGAATGACCGAGAGATCAGAGCAGCAAAGTGGGGAGCCAGTTTGTTGTTGGCTGCGATCATCGATTCGAAGTTCAGGTTGGTGATGAAGATGACCGAACCTTTATACTCAAATGAATTGGGAATGATCTCGCCAGATTCGTCCTCAAACTTCTTCTCAGAACGCCATGAGATCACCCGGCGTTTGCTGGTATCCAGGGCACCCTTGAGAAGGTTCAGGGAGACCTCGTCTCCAAATGCGGAGTCAGCATCATCGAGCAGGATGACCTGATTCTCTTCACGATTTTCCCAGAGCAATTTATACAAACCCGTGGGACGAACGAAACCCTTTACCGATGCGAACTGAATGGTGCCAGCACCAGCAGCCGATTCAAGGATACCTTCAATCGTATAGGTCTTGCCGATACCAGCAGGTCCCGACACGACCATGGACCGCACCTGCTGCTTCACAACGCCACCAGCCATCCGATCAAGAGTGCGGAACTTACGACGCTGTGAGGTAAGGATATCATCATCAGTAACCACAGTGGTCTCTGCTTCTACAGGAGTGGAAGAAGCCTGATTGGTCTTGGCAACGAAGGACGAGATATCATATGTACCCCAGCCAATCTTCTTTGACTGCAACCAATAAGGTTGATCGATGCGGAACTTCTTCGCAACCGACATCAACTGTGAGCGAGTGATCGTGGTACCATACCGAGCGATGAGTTCATTGGCGAGTTGGTCTTTGATGCTTTGTGAGATTGTTTGGCGGCTCATGTAAGAAGTATAGCAACTGGGCCTGGCAATGTCCAGCGATCCTATATTAAAATCTCTTAATCATATATGAGTTGGGAGGATGAGAAGAGGAACGCACGCATACCACATTACTATTCTGAATGTCAAGTATTATTTTTAGCGGTCTCGTTGTAGATTGACAGTCACCGAGACTGGCTGAGGAATGTTATTGACATAGAAGAATATATTAATATTGATACCATTGTTGTCGGTGTTCTCTATAACATCCACAGTAAGCAGAGTCGCCCGAGGTTCATAATTCTTTAGGACATCCTGGACAGATCGTTTGATATTCAGAATGGTTGTGGCATTCATAGGTTCGAATAAAGAATTATATACAGTCGAACCTATCTCAGGATGAAACAGTCTCTCACCCAGTGCAGTAGTAACTAATAACTTGACACTGCGTCTTACTGCATCATTATCAGTAAGTGTATAGATATCCCCAGTGGCTGGGTTACGTTGCAGGGATATATCTATATCCTTATATCGGAATGCGGTGTTTGCCATAGTAGTATTTATTTGACTTAGTAACATCGAGTAAGTCACTAAGTAACATCGAGTAAGTCAAAATAGTACTTGACAAATTCGCCGAAGTATGGGTTGTGCATAACCCTGTGGAAAAGCCTGTGGATAAGCTGTGGAAAAGCTGTGCATAACCCTGTGGATAAGCCTGTGGAAAAGCGGAGAGGAGGTATAATGGTACTTAGCTACTTTACACGTTTTTGGTAGAATTATGATATTTAGGTAAGCCTAAATCCCCAGGTTCTGACTTATCCACAGGTTATCCACACACCATACTCTACAGTCCAAACAGTTTCAGGATCGACCCAAAAACGGGCATCTTTGCTGTATACTTATTGAGGTAACTAATACCTAACAGATCAAACCTTACCAGAGTAATATTCTTCTTTTGTTTCTTTTTGTTCTTTATCTTATCCATGATGTTCTGATACTGAAGCATGATGTTATTGATGTTTCTTATTGATGCATTCAACTCATTGATGATATGCATAGGTACGCCCAGAGTAGGAACCAGTCTGGTTATATCTGATAGATTACCTGTAAGGGCTGGTATGATCTTATTGATATCAGTAATATTCTTTGCTGTCATAGATCCTGTCTTTGATATGTCCTTTGAAATATTACTGAAGGATGTTATCGTTGACTGAGAAGTATTGATCAGGGATCTTGATGATCCTATTATTCCATTCAGGGAACCAGATATATTCATTGTATCGAATGCCGAACTTAGTTGGGATAGTGCCTGGGTGAGATTTGGACTCTGGGGTTTTTTTATATTCCTGAATTGCTTATATGCAACATTAGCTACGGGGGCGGCGAAGCCGAAGATAGCAATGATATCCTTGACATACTTTGCCTCATTGATTACCTTGTCGGCCTTGATTAGTTTATCCGCAATTAGCTTTCGGGCCTTTACCTCATAACTCTTGATCTTGACCTGGGTGGCGTGAACCTTTGCCAGAGCCTCCTTGATCAGAGCGAATGCCTTATATAATACATTACCAGTAACAGGTAGATCGGCAGGAGGTATTGTCGGAATTGTAAATGGGAATGGCATAGTTATCCTCTGTGTTTAGATCAGATCGAATGTAAGTCGGGCCAGACGCAATACCTTTGGTGCCATCAAGGAAATGCCCGATACTGTTGACATACCAATACCTGCGACTCCGGCAGTGATATCTAACCCTGCCGAGCCTGCTGCCAACTGAACATACCCACCCTGGAGTTGTAACATACCATCTGTCTTTATTGATATTCCAAGGGGAGCACTCAGGGCAAGAAATCCATCCGAGGTTATTGTTGTTGATGCTGTGGAATTGACAGTGACATTGGTTCCGGCCACTGTTGCATTGCCTCCACCCAGGGCCTGAATACTTACATCACCCGCACCATAGGTATAGATATCTATTC
>Ga0209084_1003934_pt1 | contig 10655 bp, 19 predicted proteins | sample C_130820_MF_Meta_FD_187309 | JGI IMG/M metagenome (GOLD analysis project Ga0209084, IMG submission 187309) | Freshwater microbial communities from Lake Croche, Canada to study carbon cycling - C_130820_MF_MetaG (SPAdes) (version 2) | ecosystem: Environmental > Aquatic > Freshwater > Lake... | reverse complement strand
CTTGCTGCGTACTGGCCCGTGGTTTTCGCCATTTACCACGTGATCCTTGTCAAGCATGGCGTGTTCGTGATTTCCCGCGACCGCCGTCACGGGAATGCCCCGGTCCTCGAACTCCTTCAGACGTGATACGATATGATCGGTGTCTGCTCCGTAGCCGCCGATGTCACCGGCAATGACCACGCGATGGAACCCGCCATGCTCTTGGGCATGTTCAATGGTCTTGTCAAAGGCGTCCTTGTTTCCATGGGTATCGGAAATGACCAGCACGCGGTGGCCTGTTCCCCCGGATTTCCTGAGCGCAGGATGGATGGAGACCGAGAACCATGTCACTTGCGTTGCTCCGTCAATGTGTGGTATTCTTCCATCGTGAGCACATCCCGCTTGCGTGACAAGGCAATCGCCTTTTCCGTCAGGACATGAAGCTCCATGTCGGTTCGAGCATCCTCTCGGGCAAACTCAAGCAGGCGGATGAACAATGGGACATCGACCGTGATCGTGTCAACGGGATCGCTTTGCTCTGCGGCCTTTCTGATTCTTGCCATGAGGAATGATTTCCGCAGTTCCATGCATCGTATCCAATCTGTCCTTGTGCCATCCATGACGTTCCTTCATGCGGAGAAACGCATTTGACGCCTCCTCATTCCGGAGGAGGCGTACAATGTCGGTCAATCTTTCATTCATTGGAATATCAGGCGTTAGTCCTCGTCTGAGTCATACTTTTCGCGACGACGCTTGGCACGTGCATGACGTTCCGTCATCTGCATGGTATTAGGCTGACGAGAGCCTCCTTCATACCTTCGGTTCCCGCTTCTCTTGTCATCGCGCAGATCGGTATCCCTATCGCGGCCCTCTCGGGGCATGACACGAAACGGGCGATTACCGCCTACATCGCCATCGCCATCATCGTCTCCACCGGAGAATTGGTTCTTGTCCCACGACCTGTCCAAGCGGTTGTCCAAGAGCGGCTGACCGCGTCGGCCCTCACGCCCTGTTCGTGTGCCGTAGGTCGGCCTTACGTCCGGTACGATGGAATGCGAGCTTCCCGGCTTTACATCGGGCGATCCCGCCTGTCGCGCCACACCTGCACGCATTGCCGCACGCTTCTCTGCGCCACTCATCCCTCTGGTATCCATCGCCCCGGCTTCAACAGCCTTGGCCCGGTCCTTTTCTGAACTTGCAATTTGCCCATCTACATGCGCCGTCGCCTCGACTTCGTCCATTCCCCGACCGCGAAAGTGCTTGATCGCATCATCTCGGTTCATCATAGTCTTCTCCAAAGCGTTCTCATACTTCACGGGAGACTTCGCGAGTGGCTTCGCATATCCATAGGTGCGGTACATGAAATCGTCAATATGATCCTGATCTATGCTCATGAGTATGTCCCTTCTTTTGTGCGAGTTCCTTGTCAGTATACCAAATCACTCAACAATGAGACAATTATACCAACAGTGATAAATTTATGTGGGGCTTCCGTCATCGTCCGCTCCTTCCGCATGCAACCGGGATAACTTCTGATGATGCAAACCTAAGCTCACGAGGCTTCTTGCTTGATAAGGATATTGATGAGGACGAAGACCAGTTCTTTTCAATTCGTCGGGAAAGATGGTTCTAACAGTGTCTCTCCCCGCAATTCTAGGGGTGCTTACACCCTCATGTATATGATCCCAAATATACTTCGGATCAAGCACTTGGAGATTCCCGTTGCTCGACACACGCAGTGCCCCTCGATGCTCGTCGTCGTGGAGGGCATCGTAGTCTCTTGCACGTTGATGCAGACGAGTCAGCCGGTCAGCCGTCTGGCGATAATCCCATTTGGTACCATCCTTGCGACGGGCAACGGGGTTTTCATACTTGGACAGGTCGGGAAGCGGACCTCCGCCGGATTCGTGCCATTTAGCGTACTCTTTGGCGATGAGATTGGCCTGATGCATGGCAAGGCTACCAAGGTTCAAGAATTCGGTACCGTTGGTCAATGTGCCTTGCCTAACATGCTCGGCAGCAAGTCCTTGCTTGACTTCCTTGGCTTCTTCATTCTGGCGAAGTATGTCCGGCCCGTTATCTGCTTTTGGCCCATGTCCATATCTGTGTGTAATTGCGGGCTGTCCATCCACGCGTATACTCCGCATCGGAGTGCCTTCCCTGTCAGCTTCATTCTGAAACCCAAGGCCCTCGTGTGTGGCCGGTTCGTGCGTGGCCGGAGGAGGTGCAGGCGTGGCTGCACGAGGGAACCGCCGCATCAATGCGTCATGCTGCTCTGGGGACAACCCCGACTCGGTCGGGGCTTTCCGCAGCGGAGGGTACCCGAATGTCCGGTACATGAAATCGTCGATGTGGTCTTGATTGTTATTCATGATGATACAACTGCCTTTTCCACAATGTTTAGGCAATTATACCAACAGTTTAAATAGAGATGTCCCCTTTTATTCCCGGCATTGGTGCATAGCCACGCAGGACATAGTCACCAGCCTTGCTCTCAAGTACTTCCTCCAATGTGGTGAACAACGGCATCTCCAATACCGGCCGCTTTCCCACCGGCCTCGACAACTGCTCCTTCACCTGACGCTCATGATTTTTATAGACATGAGCGTCCCCCAATGTCAGGATCAGGTTCACCGGCTGCTTGCCGGTCAGTTGCGCAATGATCGAGAGCAATAACGCATAGGAACTGATGTTGAACGGCACCCCGAGGAACATGTCCGCACTGCGCTGATAGACCTTCAGGGACAACCCTTCGCCTCCATGCACATAGAATTGAAAGAGCAAATGACACGGTGGCAACGCCATGTCCGCGATCTGCCCCACATTCCACGCACTCACCACCATCCGCCGACTGTCAGGTTCGTCCCTGATCTGCCCGATCACCCGCGCGATCTGGTCAATCGGCTTGCCATCATATCCCGGCCACCGACGCCACTGCGCCCCGTACACCGGCCCCAGATCCCCATCCTCCCCAGCCCACTCATTCCAGATCGTGACCCCACGCGCCTTGAGCCAGTTCGCATTGGTCTCCCCACGCAGGAACCACAACAGTTCCCAGACCAATGACTTCCACGCCACACGCTTCGTCGTCACCACCGGAAACCCATCATCAAACGAGAACCGCATCTCCCTCGGCCCAAACAGGCTGTAGGTTCCCGTTCCAGTCCGGTCAGCCTTCACCTCCCCGAAATGCAGGACATCCTCCATTGTTGCCAAGTATTCCTTCATCAGAACGCCCCCTTCCGCGGCCGACGATCCCACGCCGGTTGCTTGACCAACGCCGCACTCACATGCGCCAGCCTGATCTCCTGCCAGATATCCTCAAGCGTCCTCATCTCTTCTTCTTCTTCTTCTTCCTCTTCTTCCCGCACACTCACCAGATCCGGGCAAATCCTGCGAATCTCCTCGCTTTCCACCTTGTGCCCCCACTCCCCCGTCCAACCCGGTAACGTCCGGATCGGATGCAAATCCTCCACCCACGCAAACCACGCACTCGTGCGATGCTCCGCACCCTGCGCCCCCGTCCGTACCGTCATGATCTCCCGTCCACGCAACCACCCCGCAATCTCGTAGAATGCCCCCGTCCCGATCACCAAGACGTAGATCGCCTCGGGATTGTCCCCCTCACGGAAAATCAACCGGTTCGCGTGGAACCGCTTTCCGCCACGCTCGGAAGACTGCATCCCCGTGGTTGTCCTGATCTGGTATGCCCCCACATCCCCCTGCCGTAACTCATGGATCGTCTTCCGGTCATCCTCGATCAACGTCGTCACCGGCAACCCCACCGCCTTGCAGAACGCCCCCTCCGCCAGTATCCCCCGGATATCATTCGTGTACGTCCGCCCCGATTCCTGATTTTCCTTCCGCCCCACCATCTCACTCTCAAGCATCCGGTGCAGTCCCACCAACGAAAGGTCAAGCACCTCCTCCCGAGTCAACTCAATCACTACCCCATCCATGCGGAATGGCCCGCGCTCACGCCCCTGCTGTACCAGATGACTCCCACGACTGGTCATGGACAACCCACCCAGCCTTTCCTCTATGTTTTTCCCTATGCTGTACGGCATTGCAGTTCTCCCCAGCCATCATACCAAATCGCTGTCCCCATGCCGGTTTTCTCCGGGAAAATTTTTCCCGGATTTTTTTTGGGAAAATTTCCGGGAACAGAGGGTGAGGGTCGAAGAGAGGGGCTGCGCTTTTCACGGCAACTTGACGCCAACTTGACTCCACAGGGCCAGTTACTTGGTTCACAGCTCACACACAGCTCACTGCATGAATTGCATAGTCTCGTCACTACCAACACATGAGGGCACAAGACGCAACCAACAATGTTCTGAAGCCACACGAATTGCATAGTCTCGTTACTCAGCCGCACTATTCGGCTAGAAGACGCACCAATGGCGTTCAAGCCACACGAATTGCATAGTCTCGTTACTGCGGCTATGACCGTGTTTTTGCATGAATTGCATAGTCTCGTTACTGCGGCTATGACCGTGTTTTTGCATGAATTGCATAGTCTCGTTACTGCGGCACGTTATCGGAATTGCACACAAAAAAACCCCGCCCGACGCATTGCGTCAGACGGGGCTTGGACGAATTGGATAGCTAAATCACGGGGGGGAACCACAATACATGGTTCCCGTCGCGCAGGTCATCCGCAATGATGGCAGCGACTGCATCTACCGCTTCGCGTCGCGCACGCCGCCAGAAATTGGCGTCGCGGTCATCGGCGAATGGTTGCGCCAAGTCGACTTCGCGGCCACATTCCAACCGTTGGAATGTGGCCGCCGCTACGTTGCCAGCATAGCGAAAACCGTTCCAACGGTCATTGAAACCGCCAGTGTAGAATTGCCCGAACACTAGGGTGATGTACCCTAGCGTTCGGTCATTCTGAAACACTTCACCAGTGTGGTGATGGCGAATCCCGCGTGACGGGTCGCCTTTCGTGACTGACCAAACTACCGTTAGGTCCATTGACTTGACTCCTACCGGTCACAAGACCGGTGCGGTTCGCTGCCGCATCATCAGTATAGCAGACTCCCCGGATGCCGTGCCGCAGTAACGAGACTATGCAATTCACGCAACCTCCCGCCGAAGGCTGGCCCCGGCCTGTGGATTTTGCATAGTCTCGTTACTGCGGCAGTGGCCGTGGTTTTGTGGTTTTTGCATAGTCTCGTTACTGCGGCAGGTTATCGGAATTGCACACAAAAAAAACCCCGCCCGACACGATTGTGTCGAACGGGGCTTGGACGAATTGGATGTGCTAGGAACCGAAGTCTCCTAGCACTGCGCGTGACCACGACTGGCCACGCGCGTTGAACCATCGGGGAGTCTGCCATTCCCCACGCCAGATTGCGAATCGCGGATCGACAACAATGTGCAATCCGTAGCAACCGGATGCCGAATCACCGTCGCGCACTACCATGCCCCATCCTAAAGGCAGATGGCCGTCATTCGACGAATTGACGATGGTCACGGACGCTAGCGCATCCTGACCGTATTCGGTCAGAATGGCAGTTTTGAACGCTTGTGGCATCATGTGCCTTGACTCCTACCGGCCACAAGGCCGGTGCGATTCGCTGTCGCATGATCAGTGTAGCAGACTCCCCGGATGCCGTGCCGCAGTAACGAGACTATGCAATTCGTGCAACCCCCCGCCGAAGGCTGGCCCCGGCCTGTGGATTTTGCATAGTCTCGTTACTGCGGCAGTGGCCGTGGTTTTGTGGTTTTTGCATAGTCTCGTTACTGCGGCACGTTACCGGAATTGCACACAAAAAAAACCCCGCCCGACACGATTGTGTCGAACGGGGCTTGTGTGAATTGGATAGGCTATTCGTATCGCGGCCGGTAGGTCGAACGCGCCAACTGGTAGCGAGTTTCGGCATAAGCCTCGACTCCGTAACCACCAGCTACGCTTGACAACGATCCTCCCGGTAGGTGTGGAGGATGTTTCTGCAGGAGTGACGCGATAATCGCGTCACTGTCACCCCGACGACACATGACGGTCTCGATGGGTTCTAGGTGATCGTACCACCATCCCCCCTCTTCTGGTCCCCCCCATTCACGCGTTAGGGCATATGCCGTGACCCACACGCGTTGTGTGGGAAGCTGACGCGCAATTGCGCGACGCTCATTCCGATCCATGTACCGGATCATGTGCTTGACTCCTACCGGCCATCACAAGCGTGGCCGGTACGGTTCGCTACCGCATGATCAGTATAGCAGACTCCCCGGATGCCGTGCCGCAGTAACGAGACTATGCAATTCACGCAACCGTCCGCCGAATCGGGTCGCGAGGGTTCTCTGGGGGCCGCCTCCTCATGCATGGGAACCAAGGTATTTGCAACAATTGCATAGTCTCGTTACTGCGGCTGCACACGAATTGCATAGTCTCGTTACTGCGGCAGCCCAGTCCAACTTGCAGGTTTTGCATAGTCTCGTTACTGCGGCACGTTACCGGAATTGCACACAAAAAAACCCCGCCCGACACGATTGTGTCGAACGGGGCTTGTGTGAATTGGATAGGCTAAAACTTAGCCGATGCCGTTTCTGCACCGGTCAGGTTCGCCCCGGTGAGGTTGGCATCGGTCAAGTCAGCATCGGTCAGGTTTGCGCCCGACAGGTTCGCGTATGACAAATCCGCACCAAACAGGTTCGCGCGGATCAAGATCGCGCCGGTCAGGTTCGCCCCAGTCAGGTTCGCGTCAATCAGGCTTGCGCCCGACAGGTCGGTCCCCGACAGGTCGGTCCCCGACAGGTTCGAATTGCGTAGTGCTGCATACCGCAGCACGCAGTTAGGTAGGTGTGCGTTGGGCGCGTTCATGTGCCTTGACTCCATCGGCCATTCGACCGATACGGTTCGCTACCGCATCATCAGTATAGCAGACTCCCCGGATGCCGTGCCGCAGTAACGAGACTATGCAAAATGCACAACCCGAGGCCAGTCCCTCGTCGGGGCGTTGCACGAATCGCATAGTCTCGTTACTGCGGCACGTCCTCCGGGGAATCTGGTACACTGATCACGCGGCGACGGTCGTGACGCGCGGGATTCGCGCGACTATGCAATTCCATAAGGGATTATACATAGCATGTATATCGATTGGAATAACACGTACATGGCGCGTAAGCGACGCGCCCAGCGCATGCAATATGAGCAGTCGATGCCCTATAAAGTAGGGCAAGCGATTGTAGTAATTGCACATATTCTTTTCGCCATTTCTTGCGCCATATTGGCGTATGTGCTGCTAGTTTGCAGCATGCTGATCGCGCAATCGTATAGGTAGGGTCCGGCCGGTACCGAGAGGTACCGGCCAATTTTCATGACTGGGGGGCCGCCTCCGCATACCGCGAATCCTGGCCCATTGCACGAATTGCATAGTCTCGTTACTGCGGCAGCCCAGTCCAACTTGATGGAATTGCATAGTCTCGTTACTGCGGCTGCACACGAATTGCATAGTCTCGTTACTGCGGCACGGCATCCGGGGAGTCTGCTATACTGATGATGCGGTAGCGAACCGTATCGGTCGAATGGCCGATGGAGTCAAGGCACATGATCATAACCTACAACCCGACGCCCGGTGCGCACACGCGCACCTATCGTCAGGAACTGCGCATCGCATTGCGCCCAATGGGCGCGGGAATCACGCTCATGTTGAACGCAAAGCTCAAGCCGGGTAGCGTTGTGTTGCACCTTGATCGTGACCGGTGGGACACGCCGGACACGGTCAGCGAGGTGAAGCGTTTAGTGCTACGTCATTTCCTCACGGCACAACAGAACGTTACGATAGCGTAACGTCCGGTTGTGCAATTCCTACAATCCCCGCCCGACGCAATGCGTCGGGCGGGGATTTTTTTTGTGTGCAATTCCGGTAACCTGCCGCAGCAACGAGACTATGCAATTGTTGCACCTCGCCGAGCCGGGTATCTGGCCTCGGCTGCATTTTTTGCATGTCTGGGGGCCGCCTCCGCATACCGCGAATCCTGGCCCATTGCAGGAATTGCATAGTCTCGTTACTGCGGCATGGCATCGGGGGAGTCTGCTACACTGATGGTGCGGTAGCGAACCGTACCGGCCGGGTGGCCGGGTGGAGTCAAGGCTATGGCTAAGCGCCTGTACACCTATGACGTGAACCGATACGGTCACGTCACGATCCGAATCGAGGACGCATCACGTTGTGACGTGTACCTCCAGAGTCAGGACGATACTGAAACGTTTCTGAAGTCCGTGCTTCACGATAAAGTGAAGCAAACACATAAGTTAGTCAATTATGTGGCGGAAGATTATTTCCCGGAAGTGTGCTGTCAGAAACACGCACGCTAGCCCACCGGCCGGAGCCTACGGGTTCCGGCCAATTTTTTATGGTCTGGGGGCCGCCTCCGCATACCGCGAATCCTGGCTCATTGCAACAATTGCATAGTCTCGTTACTGCGGCAGCCCAGTCCAACTTGCACGAATTGCATAGTCTCGTTACTGCGGCACAACATCCGGGGAGTCTGCTACACTGATGGTGCGGTAGCGAACCGTGCCGGTCACGTTGACCGGCGGAGTCAAGCACATGCTGGTAAAGTTGGTCGCAGAATTGCGACACGTCGAGAACCAGATCGAGTCACTGAACGCCGTGATCACCGAACCCCTCAAAGGGGTTCGCACGCGACTCATCGGGAAGCGTGACGCAATCAGATCAGTCATCAGGATGATCGGAATCGAAACGGGGGCATACGTGCCCCCTACGTTCGATCCTCACTGGTACACCACGGACGGCCAGATCACGCTGGAGGAAGCGATGCAGTGTGACGACTCTGGCCTGTTCGACAGAATGAGCGATCTGGTCGAACTACGGGACTGGATCGCTACCATCGGGTAGCGATCCAGTCCGGCCGGTACCGAAAGGTACCGGCCAATTTTCATGGTCTGGGGGCCGCCTCCGCATGCCTCGAGTCAGGAGACATTGCAACAATTGCATAGTCTCGTTACTGCGGCTGCACGAGAATTGCATAGTCTCGTTACTGCGGCACGGCATCCGGGGAGTCTGCTACACTGATGGTGCGGTAGCGAACCGTGCCGGTCACAGTGACCGGCGGAGTCAAGGCTATGGACAAGAAACTATCTGTGGAGGAGATTGCAGGAGCGTTGTGGTTTCCCATATACCACACGCCGCAGTCAATCAGTCATGCCTATGCCATGGCTATCAGCGCATCCGCGCTGATGCCTGTCGGAGATAGGATGCTGATGACAACTGCAATCCACCAACTCATGAACGCTATTGCGAATGAGTTGTCAGGAGGAAGGTTGTTGGCTTCGACCGACAACGCGGATGTGCTTCCACATCCGCCAACGGAATTACATATCGTGGTGTGAGGGTCCGGCCGGTACCGAAAGGTACCGGCCAATTTTTCATGGTCTGGGGGCCGCCTCCGCATGCCTCGAGTCCGGGGACATTGCAACAATTGCATAGTCTCGTTACTGCGGCATCCCAGTCCAACTTGCACGAATTGCATAGTCTCGTTACTGCGGCACGGCATCCGGGGAGTCTGCTACACTGATGGTGCGGTAGCGAACCGTACCGGCCACGCTTGTGATGGTCGGTAGGAGACACACGATGGCACGCAAAGCACGCTGGCTAGTGCAGGCATCCATGGCAGGGTGCATGCCTGAAAGCAACGACGCCTACACCAACCGTACTATGGCACGGTTGGGTATGGCAGACACTGTCGCGTCATGGATTGACGCTCATTCTACCGTATGGGAGGGGGACCGAGAGGTACCGAATCCTCACTTCAGCGTCACACGGTACAGCGATGCCGTTGACATCACGTACAGTGAGTACGGTGGTGGGGTGCGTGTCAGTCTGGTGGACGTGCGTGGTCACGGCCACAACATGGATGACTACGAGAGGTAGTCATCCATGCAACGCGACCCGGCCGGTACCGAAAGGTACCGGTCACTTTTTTTTATGGTATGGGGGCCGCCTCCGCATGCCTCGAGTCAGGAGACATTGCAGGTTTTGCATAGTCTCGTTACTGCGGCACGACATCGGGGGAGTCTGTTATGCTGATGGTGCGGTAGCGAACCGTACCGGCCACGCTTGTGATGGCCGGTAGGAGACTGATCATGAAAGCACCTACTAGGTCATCGTTGGCGGCGGCACTTATCATTGGGAATCCGATCACGGTCTCACAGGAGACCGTGGTAGTAACTGGAAGGCTAGGGACAGCGACCCTTATCTATTCTGATCCGTTGTACTGGACGATTAGCGTCCAGTGGTACAACGATACTGACACTGTTTCCACTGGGATCAAATCCCAAAAGGAATATGTGGAAAAGCCAGAGCTTATAAAATTGATGCGGCTATGGGTAAAGTGCCGTATACCGTAGCGTGACATACAGAATCCGGCGGCGGTTCGCTACGCCGCCGGGTTGCTCCCCTATGAGGGGCCGCCTCCGCAGCACTGGATTTTTGGGACATTGCAACAATTGCATAGTCTCGTTACTGCGGCATGCCAGTCCAACTTGCAACAATTGCATAGTCTCGTTACTGCGGCACGGTGACGGGGAAGTCTGCTATGGTTATGACAGCGAGATGAGTTGTGTCTCGCAAAGGGAGAACCATGAAGGTCTACGGATTTAGCGAACCGAACCAAACCGGCTACGTGCGTGCCACAGCGTACATCTGTGG
>Ga0209084_1003928_pt1 | contig 10658 bp, 29 predicted proteins | sample C_130820_MF_Meta_FD_187309 | JGI IMG/M metagenome (GOLD analysis project Ga0209084, IMG submission 187309) | Freshwater microbial communities from Lake Croche, Canada to study carbon cycling - C_130820_MF_MetaG (SPAdes) (version 2) | ecosystem: Environmental > Aquatic > Freshwater > Lake... | reverse complement strand
AGTTGGTGTGGTGTTATACTAGAAGAGTTTCCAGAAAAAAAGTTTGCTTTGAGTTGGTTTACCTATGATAAAGATTTGACAACTCAAGAGCAACACGCTCTTGAAGGAAGAATTCCAATCAGAACTCTAAAAGATCTTAAAAACAAATCAGAATTAACTTAGCAAAATATACGTAAATTTTAATATCTGAAGTTTTCAGATTAATATTTTATGTTTGATTATTTTTTAATATTTTTAATATTTTTAATTTGTTTATGTGGATCTTGGCTTTCTGTTGGAGTGAGAAATAATGAATTTCCTTTCTATTTGAGTGCTGTTTCTGGATTTTTAATATCAATCATATGGATTTATATTACAAAATGGTCGAAATCTAATCTAATAATAATTTCAGCTTGGATAGATGTAGCTTGTTCTTTAGGGTATTTTGTAGGATTTTGTATATGTGGACAAGCTATAACTTTACATCAAGTAGTTGGTATTATTTTATTGACTATTGGATTATATTTGGTAACATAAAATTATGAAAGAAAAAACTACCACCAATATTACAGACATTCCATCATTTGCCTTTAGTAAAGACTACTGTATCTTTATTTCAAAGAAAGCAGCACCTCACTTTGCAGAAAAGGTTGCGCTAACATCTATGAAACATGCATGGGGTGTACAGGTATGGGAGTCTACTGATAAAACAGACGACTTGGCTGTAATCACTATTGGAAAACATGCTCCGTTCAGCAAGATAGAAGAAGATCTATTTGAATATAAGAACAAAGAGACTCACAAAGATGTTGAAGAGTCTGGTTTCTGGGGACAGCATAGCATTGGATACAAAGATAAGAAATGGAATTTGATATGATCTGATATGAACTACACGATTAGAACAGAACCGACAGGGTATGACTCTGATACCTATTACATTCTAGAAGAAGACTTTAAGGAGGTATTCAAGCTTAAAGGAAGTTCTTTGTTTGATACATATGCTCTCTTTGGACATAATATGGAATTGTTGAAAATAGTAATGCATCATGGTATGGATAACCCTAAAGAGGCTACGGATTACTTTGTAGAAGAAACCTTTAAGAAGTTTATGGAAAAACTACAAGAGCGGCGTCAAAGCTTATTTGCAAAGCCACAATAGTCTAATATGAACATACCTCTCGAAATAATATGAACAGAAAAACAATACTAATAGCTTGTGAACATGCGGAGATGAAAAAGAGTATGCTAATGCCTGATGCTTTTAAAGATATGGGAATTGAATTTCTAGCTACTCTCTTTGGAGATTTTACCAAGGTGTTCCCTATGTTCTATATGTATGTGGTAGTTGACGAACAATTGCTAATTACAAAAGCAGCAGAGCATAATATAAAGTACACAACAATTGCCCAATAGATGAAACACAAAATTGCAATTAAAACATAAATATTATCATGTGGAATGATAATATTTATGTTGATTTTTCTAATATTGAAGGAAAAGGTCTGATAGCTAAAGTTGATCTTAAAAAAGACGAGGTTATAGTTGACTACAGAAATTTAGTGTGGTATATTTTAAACGTACACCAATTAACAGAGTATCAAATTAATAGAAATTGGCTTATTATGCTTGAAGAAAACATGTGTGAAACTACAGATACAATTAAAGAATTGTATTATATGAATCACAGCAGAACACCCAACACTAATTGGTACATTAAAGAAAAATATATTACTGCTGCTAAAGATATTAAAGCAGGAGAAGAAATAACAATTGACTACAGATTAGAAGAACGAAGCAATAGAATTAAATTTCCAGCTTGGATTTAATTAATATGAATGACGCAGTATTGACAATTCTTTTTGTTTTGTTTCTTGTGGTCAAAATGATTAAACATCTTTAAAGATATATGAAAAAAATTAGAATTAATATTGAATTAGATCCTAATCCTAATCCAAGATCAAATGAAAAACTAATCGAAGGAAAACCCGTATTTGAATCTTTTTTAGAAGTTTCGGGTATTGATGTAGAAACGCATAGAAAAATTTGTCCTGAAACATTTACACCGTTTATGCTAGGAGTTATTGTTGACGAAGAGAAGTTTTCAAAGTATATTGCTGAGAACAAACTGAACTACCAAATTTTGAATGACTAAACTGGAAGATCTTAAAAAAATAATACCATGAAACCTACAGCAGGAAAATATTACACAATTAATTATTCAAATTCAGAAGAGCTTATGCAATCTTATATGGGCGTTGGAGAGTGTCTTCAGGATATGGGTGATGGACGATATAAGTTTATTCTCCCTCATACTAATTTACTGGGATTTTTCTCAGAAGAAGATGTGGTAGCAGAACATGAACCATATAAACGATCTCTAGGAGATCGAGCAATAGGAAGAGCTTAGGTAAATGACTAAACTACTTTACATTCTAGTTGCCTGTGTTATGATTTATGTCGGATACACATTAAATGTAAAACACATACAGAGAATTGCAGGTGGATCTTGTCAATGTGGAAAGTAAGATCATACAATGAAACACAAAATTGCAGTTAAGCCATACTCCTATGAATGTGGTGATGGATGTTGTAGTGAATTTGGAAATGAATATTATGTGAACGGAGAGTTTGTTCATCGTAGTCCCTGTGATGACAATGGATGGCTTGCAGTGTTAACAGCATTAGGAATCCAAGCAGAAATTGTTGATCTAGATATAGACACTGGAGAAGAGGTCTGCGGGATTGATAATTTTGTTGACATTCCAGAAGAAACACAATAACATTGTAGCATGAAATATTTTGATTCAGCCACTGATTTGTATTGGTCTAGTAAGGTCAATTTCGTAGACGAGAACAATGTCCTCGTCGGATATGATTTTCGTTGGAATTGTTGTGAAGACTTTGGTTGGTACATCAAAGAAAATGTAACATCAAGTAATGCAGACGCATTATTCACTCCAGACACTAATATTGAAGCAATCAATCAATCTCTTGATGATTGGACTTTTGATACTTCATTCTTCGAAGAAATAAGAGAAGGTCTTGAGTTTTCAGATGAAAATAATACAGTAGTCTTTCGTCTAGTAAATGGAGATAATGAATTGTTTCTCCATTTGTACAATGTACACAATGGTTACTACAGTCATGGATTTGACTTTTCTAAGGATGGTGAGATAATCAAAAGCGGAAGCATTTAAGAATATGAACAAAGAATACTTCATTCGTACAGTAACAGAAAAGGGCAAACTAAAGACTCCTAAATATGCAAGCGGAGAACCAGTAGCCTTTTGGAGGACATTCAGATCAGAAGCAGAAGCTATTGAGTTTGCTAAAGAATATGATTTGGATAATTTCGTAATCTTAACAAAATACATACAATCAAAAGAAATTACAGAGAGGTTTGATTAATATGAAAGAATTAATTATAGTGGTTATAATAACTGTTATGCTTGTATTTTTAGGGGCATGGACCCAACACGCAATAGAGCAGAGAAAGGCTATCAAAGCTGGGGTAGCCTACTACGCATCAGACGAACTAGGTTATAGCGTTTTCAAATATATCACAGAAAAATAAAATGAGATTTTTAAACATTGGCGAAACAATTCGAAAGGAAGACGAAGTAAATGTTCAACCATTTACAGGTGAACACTGGACACCAATTTGGAAAAAAGTTACTTCATTTATTGGTTGGAAAGTAACAGAAGGAACGTATGGAAAATATAGAAGATTATAATAATTACAATCTTGACAAATGTACAGTAGGAGGGTATGATAAGCTCCATGCTTGGATGTTAGAAAGTAAATCTTACCGCATGGTGAAATGGGTAACTACTATGCATGGCTACATGGAATACTCTCAATTGTTTGAAAGGGAAGATGGTACATATAGGATTGATTGGGTTCATGATCCTTGTGGTGGTAAGGACAACCAAGGAGAAACAACTTTGCTAGCAGGTCCAACAAAACAATAATATGACCATAACCATTCCTACTATTTGGATACCTATTGTGGTGTCTATTGTGTTGTTTATTCTAGGGTTTGTTCTAGGTTTCCTGAACTTGAACGGTTCTTCGGTGCGCTTTATTTGGATTCGGATTACTAGTTCTTACCTTGTAGGGGTAGTATTGATCTTTGGTGTATTACTTACGTGGACTTCTTACTATACTATGTTATACTTTCTAAGGTAATATGAGTTGGAGAGCACGATCTGATCTTTGGTATAGCGATGCGGATACATTGCATGGTTCCTTCAAGAGATAGGACTGAAGAGTTGTTATGATGCTTACTATCATGAGAAAAAGCTCATTGAGAAGTATGGTATCAGACGGAGAAGCCTATTAGGAAATGAATATGACCATCATTTTGTCTTTGAATATAAAGAGAAGTTTAGTAAAGAGAAAGAAAGATATGACAACATTCACAACAAACTTATTACCAATTCACGAAAACATAGCTGATTGTAGAATAGATTGGCCAAATGATGGAACGTCAACTCTTGTCTATTATATGACAAAGCGTGATGAAAATGGGGTTAATACTAACCCTGATGGAAACGTAACTACGAAGTATGGTAAATGCTCTGAGTGTGGCAAGCATTGGAAATCAAAAACCCAATATGGGAAGACAACTTATTCTGTGGTGAAATGAGCTTGACAGTCCACAGGAAACCCTCTAATATTGTAGCATGGAAACAAAAGCCATAAACGCATCCATAAACCTTAAAGTAGAAGATCACATATACACTCAAACTTCCTATACAGGGCAGATTCAGTGGAGACAAAAAGAGAAAGATAGTCAGGAGTTAATTCTTCAACAACAAGTAACAATTAGCACTTTTGGGAATTATGTTATTACCAAACAGGAAGTTAAATGGGTCGATGTGCCTGTAGAATGGATCAAAGACTAATATGAAAACACAAGAAGAACTATTTTACGATATTATATTACTAGCACAAAATGTTGACAACTTGAAAGGTTATGTGCAGAATGATTTTTATCGAATGATTGCAGATGGTACAGTAACAAAAGAAGACATTTTAGATAGTATTAATGATATTGAAATTAATTTTGTTGAAGTTATTAGTGAACTAACTTGCATAAAGTCTAATGTTCTAGAGCATGTCAAGAATGTAGTTAACAAATTATAATATGGGACACTCAAACTACAAACTAACAGAACAGCACAAGCAGATCATCTTAGATGCAAGAAAATGCATCATGGAACATTATAAAGTTATTGATGAGATCGAAAAGAAAGTTCTTGAGGGTTTGGGAATTGAGGAAGATAGTAATGCTCATTGCGAATTAATAGACATCTTTCACAATCAATCTGTAGTAGCATTCGAGGGCATGGATAGATTATTAGAATTGGTTGCTCTTTATATGGAACAAGATAAACGAAAAGACTAATATGGAAGAAACAATAAGACTAAGGGTATCAAAATATCTAGAAATCTTCAATAGAATTAAAGAACTAGAAGATGCAACTAAAGATAATGCGGAAAGAATCAAAGAACTAGACAAAGCTCAGATCAAAGCAGAAAATTTAATGCAAACAAGAGAAGACGAGTAGTGGGAAACAAGAGTACATGCGTAGAGTTTATGATTCCTGAAGAAGATAAAAAATACTTGCTTGAATATGAGTTTGCTGGCAAAACATACAAAGAGGTTGGAACTTTTGTAGCCACTGTTCTTACTCCTCATTATTTTGATGTTGATTGTGTTGAATACCAATTCAAAGTTGAAGGAGGACATATCGTAGTAAAAGAAAATGAAATCATTAGACGATATGTAACCACAGAAGAAGCATTAGCTGGATATCATTGGTTGAAAGAAAATAGCAAAAGGAATAAATGAGAACTAATTACCCCGAAGATTATAAAGGACCAAAAGCAGGTGGGTCCAGTAATGAAGAATGGTTAGCTGTTACTGAATTTCAAGCATTCCGATTCATGAAAGATGGTACTTGGTATTATTCTGACTTTGATTGTTGGTTAGCAGCTAGAGATAAGTTTCATTACACTAAGGGTGGGGATAATTCTGTGAAAGCTTTTAAAGAAGCTTATAAAATTATGGGTATTTCTCCTTGATATTATCAGAAAATAGTGTATAACATCATTGTTATGAGAACTTATCCTTGGACATCAAAAAATAAATTAACACAAGAACTTACTGAAGCTTTAAAGGAAGTTAAAGATCCGTCTAAGTGTACACGAATTATAGATATTGATGATTGGTTTGATCAAATACGTAATCGTCATATTCCTTGGTATGAAAAGATTTGGTATTCTTTAGAACGCAATTTTTACGAAGCTTCTTGGAATATCTATAGATGGTTTAACCCATGTCATAAACCAGTTAGAAACGCTATTCCTAAAAGATGGTGTGATGTACCAGAGTTAGTACTACTTGTAAACTTTGCTATCATAAAAGAATTTGTTGAAGAAGAGATGGATAGCGTTGTATGGGATGATGAAAGTAGACCAGAACCATTTGCTGCTGGTATATGGTTAAAATCTTCTTATGAATATATTATTAAAGGAAGAGATGCACTTCAACTTCAATACGACGAAGCATTAAACTATGCTAGTAATATGTCGAAAAATGAACGGAATTTGTTGACTTACCAAGAAAGATATGGTAAAGCTAATGAGATAGAAGCTGAGATAGCTTTGCAAGATCAAAATGTATTGATAGGTCTTGCTAAATATCGCGTTTGGTTGTGGAGTTAAAAAATAATATTATGTTAGAAATAGATAAATTAAAAGCCGAAGCAATTCATTACAAAGAACTTAGTCTTAAATTGTATACTGCACTTGCTACTGTAGTTGAGAAGAAACCAGTTAATGGATTTGAAACTTGTACTATATTAACAGCATTAGCTGGAGACAAAGAACTAATCTGTAAAGCATTATTGGCTTACGAATATAATAAATTGAAGTGAAAATGAAAAATAAATTTATTCATGTAAGTGTTCTCGAAGGATTTTCAACTACGATTGAAAGAGGATTAAATACGGATCATGTAATTCAATTTGAACCTAATATTGCAAAATCTGGTACTTGTCATGTTTGGTTAACAGATGGTAAAGTAATTTGTGTAGTTGGTACATTCGAACAGTTAATTCAAAAATTTAATAATTAAAAAATTCTTGACATTATCAAGAATTCTGGTATATTCCTTATATGAAAGCAACAATTCTATTCACATCATTAGCAGTTCTCGTTGGATCTATGATTTATATTTCCAAACCATCTAATGCGGTTGGTTCTAGTGTTTCACAATCTAAAAACGGTTCATCTCAAACTTATACAACTACGTTTGTTATCGAATGTCCAGTTGCTGGACTTCAACCCAAATATGATTATACATCAACAGATGATAATAATATCGTAATGCAATACGATCATTGTAAGCACTGTAGTACTGGTGTATATTTACAATCTAAAAATGACGATGAAATTCGTTGTACTTTTTGTAGAAAGTTAAAAAATTAAACCAATTTTACTTGGCAAGAGTAGCGGAGAAAGATTAATGGTTGCCTGACCATAGTATCACAAGTTATTGTGTCTTATCTAGATAGATATCAATATTTACTATATCTTTTTACCGATTAGGTCGAGGGTAGTCCTAATGCTTAGACGGGATGAACCGATGAGGATCTCGTTGAATGTTGTGACAAAGATCTGGAACAAAACACAACAAAGTAGTTTACAATGGATTTTGGATGTGGTATAGTATAGCAAGTAAGGTTGGTTTGAGATTAACCTTAAATGTTCTTTAAAAAATTTCATAAGGGGGTGAGGCATAAGTAGTTATAAGCATCTGTCTCATAAACGGAAGATAGTGGGCGCACATCCCACCACCCCTACCTTTTTTAACCCCACCTTTAATTAGGTGGGGTTTTCTGTTGACATCCCCATAATCCTCCTTTATCTTCTCATCATGAATATACGACTAGGCGTTTGTTGTTTGGTGTTGGGTGAAAACAGTAGCAGTTTCAAAACACTGCAACTAAAGCGTACTCAACAAGAACAAAACATTCAGGACAAGATCTTTACTGTGTACCAGCATAATCTAAAAGAACTGGTTAAAGTTCTCGATTATCTAACCAGTGTTAACATCAAACATTATCGTATCTCTAGTGATATGTTTCCATTAGCTGATCATCCAGAGTTTCAAACATACTGGAATACATTCTGTAGCAAGGATTACTTCTGGTTAGAAGCAAGAAAAGCCGTAGCAGATTACCTAGCACTAGGTGGACGTTTGAGTACGCATCCCGATCAGTTCTGTATTATCTCATCTGCTAAAGATGATGTTAATGACAAAGGTATTCTTAATCTAGAATACCATGCCAAGATGTTTGACATGTTGCATATTCCACAAAGCTACTTCTGTCCTATTAATATCCATGTATCTAATGGTAAACTAGAACACGTAGCAGCAGAGAATACTATTCGTAATCTACCCAGACTATCAGCTAGTGTATTGTCTCGTTTAGTATTTGAAACAGAAGACAAGTCATACTGGACATATCAGCGTTTATCTGAATACTTTCCTAACATTCCAATTACTCTGGATTACCATCATCGTTTGATTAACAACCTTGGTGAATCAGAACAGGAAGCCCATAATCAGTGTGTTAAGTCATGGCGTGGTATTGTACCATTGTTTCATTATTCGGAAGGTAAGAATGACCGTTTAGACAGAGCACACAGTGATTTCATTAATAGTTTGCCAGTGTGTGCTACTGGTGTAGACATTGAGATCGAAGCTAAACAGAAAAATCTAGCAGTGTTAAAGTATATGGAATTGAGTAAATAATACTATGCAATCATTTAAACAATTCTATACTGAAGCCTGTTGGAAAAAAAACTATAAACAGGTAGGGACAAAGAAAAAAGGTAAGAAAAAAGTACCTAATTGCGTTCCTAAATAACTATTTCGTATTAACTTCTGGAAACTTCATAATCTGCATAAGTACATCATACCAAGTTTCTTCTTCAGATTTAGTTGAATTCTTTATTAATTTACTAAGATAGTTAATCTCTTCTAGATTAGTTCCTCTACACATTAATGAATTAGCTAGATAATCTATCGTTTCAGTTTCCCCATCAGAGCACAAGATCGCATTTTGTATTAATTTATAACATGCGATCTTTTTATTTTCTTCTGTGTACGAAAGATTCATATCCATTCCAATAACATAAAATAGATTTTTAATTATCTGTTCTGGTAATAATTGAACTTTAGCTTGTTCTTTATAATCTTTAGATAACAATAACAATTTAGCTAATTCTTTTGGAATATTCCATTTACATTTAGGATTGTTAATTACATAATCCACAGCTAATTCATAGCTTTTATCTTTGTTATATACTAAGTACCAATCTATTTCTTCTATAGTTGGTGGTACACCAATCGCATCAATATAAGCTTTTCGTATTAATGTTGATGTATTATCATTTCCTAACATTACACTCATAGATAGCACTACGAGTGACAACACAAGAAAAAATAATTTTCTCATATAAGTATTTATCTAATAATGTGTTGTGTTTTATCACTTTAGACAAAAATACTTAATTTTCTCTGTATATTTTAATACAGGAAACTACATTTAACCAAACTAAAGAAGCTTATATGCTTACTTTTTCTTGACTGGTTTATCTTTTTTTGGTTTCTTCTTTTCTTTACGTTGTGCGTGGTCACCTTTTCCCATTATAATATTTATCTTTTAAATAGCTAAATTGCATAAATATTTTTATGCAACAACAAGATTGGCTTGAATATTTAAAAGAGTATAGACACGATCTATATGATCAAGCTAAAGACTATATAACTAAACAGAATGAGATTCTCGAAAAGGCTAAACGAGATTTACAAGAAAAAGATTTAATCGTAGAAAGATATAGTAATCTGATATCTTCTAATTATTTGTTCAATACTAAATAAAGATTTCATATGAACGACGAGCAACTTATCTGGGAGAATTATAAAACTATCTTAACAGAAGCTAAGATAGAAATCATCTATTGGAGTGAGGATATAGAGGATCATGATCCTTGGGAGATAGCTGATAAAGTAGAAGCTGTATATAAACGAGCAGGAATTCATCCTAATAGAGATAAGGAAATAACTTTTGTTGCAATGATAGGAGAAGAAGTAATAGGAGCTACATATAACAGCACTAGGGAAGAGAGTGCAGAAGAGTTTGGAGGTCCAGAAGACGAACAAGTATTAGTATATGAATTCGATATTGCAGTAGATCCAGCGCATCAAGGAGGAACTACTGGTTATCTATTAACAAAAGCTTGTGTTGACGATGCAAGTAATATGCGTAATGATATGACTACTATTATGTATAATAGAGTAATCAATCCCAAGATGGCACAGATGTTAGAAAGATTATTTAAATTTGATTATTTACACGAGGACGATCCAGAACGTAAAGAAGGATACAGTTCTATGATGGTAAAGTATCTTTAATTTAAATAAAGATTTCACTCAAGAAATTTTCCCATTTTTCATGATGTTCAGCAATACTTTCATGACCATTTTTACTAAACAATAGCTTAGAAGCATTCCTGTAAAAGCTAGAAGTAGGTGCTCCTCTATACTTTGATCTATGATCCATAGCTGATCTAAAGAATGATAAGGCTACTAAGGTTTTCT
>Ga0209084_1003926_pt1 | contig 10660 bp, 12 predicted proteins | sample C_130820_MF_Meta_FD_187309 | JGI IMG/M metagenome (GOLD analysis project Ga0209084, IMG submission 187309) | Freshwater microbial communities from Lake Croche, Canada to study carbon cycling - C_130820_MF_MetaG (SPAdes) (version 2) | ecosystem: Environmental > Aquatic > Freshwater > Lake... | reverse complement strand
CTTGCCGGCAAGCCTCCGGATCCGCTTGCGCTTTTAGCCAATCGATATTGCCCATCCGCAAGAGTAAAAATCTTGACTAGCGTAAGTTTTTCAGCGCGAACGGATCAATCCGTTCCCAAGGTGGAGGTAGATGATGGCAGATGGTTCAGTAGAGCGCAGTTTCTCAGCTTCAGCTGATGAGGCTTGGGCTGCCGTAGGAGATTTCGGTGGCATTGACCAGTTGTTCCCTGATCTCGAGAGCTTTCGCCTCGAAGGTGACGACCGTATTCTCGGTATGTTTGGTATGGAGATTCGCGAGCGTCTTATTTCTCGCGATGACGCCGCTAAGCACCTGGTGTACTCCATCGTCGAGGGCGTCCCCCTGGAATCGCATGAAGGTCGCATCACCGTGACTGCTGAGGGCTCTGGCTCTAAGGTCACCTGGGCTTTCACGGTCACCCCCGACGAGATGGCTCCTCTCATGGAGGGTACCTATGTTGGAGCGCTCGATGCGCTGGAGAAGCACCTCTCCGCTTAGGTCGGCACTGTCTGAACGGGGAGTCATCACCCTTAGCCTCGGCGGGGTGATTGACTCCCCTCAGGACGCCTACCGCGCACCGCGTTACCACGCGCGGATATTGCCGCGCCCAAGTCGTCGAGCCCTTGGTGCTCGCGGACTCGCCATTGTCGCCTCAGCAGTTCATCGTCTCTGGTGGGTGCTCTTTCGCCAATTGGCTCACCTTCGCAAGGGGGCACTCCCGGCCTCAGTGTTCGCAAAGCCTTTACGCCTCATGTTTGAGGACTTAGGCGGAACCTTTATCAAATTTGGTCAGATTATTGCCTCCTCCCCGGGCCTCTTTGGTGAAGAACTCGCCAATGAATTCCGCAGTTGCCTAGATACCGGCCCCAGTGTTCCCTATGAAGCGGTCAGGCGCGTCATTGAAGACGACCTTGGCATGACCCTTGAAGAAGCCTTCGCCAGTTTCAACCCGGTGGCGATTGGCCAGGCTTCTATCGCGGTAGTGCATCGCGCCACGCTTCACGATGGTCGAGACGTTGCAGTGAAAGTCCTGCGTCCTGGCATTGACCACTTGGTCGCCACCGATCTCAATCTCATGCAGCCGATGTTTGAGATTCTCGTGCGCCAAACGGGTGCGCAACTCGCTGGCGCAACCTTGCAACAACTTGATGGTTTCAGGCTGCAAATTGGTGAAGAAATGGACCTGCGCAATGAAGCCAGGGCATTGTTGCACTTCCGCGAACTCTCGAAACTCGTGAACCTGCCGCTCGTCGTCGTCCCTGAGCCCTTCCTGGAACTCTCCGGACGCAATGTGCTGACCATGGAGTTCTTAGATGGTGTTCCCATTGATGATTTTGCAGAGGTGGAAGCACTTGGCGCAAAGCCCGCAGAGTTGATTGACCAACTCATTCGGGGTTTCTTCGTGATGACGATTCGCTGGGGAACCTTTCATGGTGATATTCATGCCGGGAATCTTTTACTGCTGCGCGATGGTCGTGTCGGCGTCATTGACTGGGGAATCGTTGGTCGCCTCGACGATGAGACCCGCTGGTTCTTTACTCGGATGCTGGCCGCAGTCTTGGGTGAAGAAGAGGCCTGGCGTGATGTCGCTGCTCACACCACGAAGACCTATGGCCCAGCCATCCGTGAAGCTATGGGCCTTGACGACGAGCAACTTGCCATGTTCATGCGCGCCATGATCGAGCCCATCTTGTTGCGTCCTTTTGGCGAAGTGAGCTTCGCCGAGATGATGAATGCCACGCAGATCCAAGTAGCGAAAGCGAATGGCGTGGAATTTCAGACCGGCTCCATTAGGGCGCTCTTCAAGCGGATCAGGCTTCAGCGCAAAATCCACGCCATGGCGACCGAGACTGGTGGCCTGATGAGTGATTTTGACCGAGGGAATTTCCTGCTCGGCAAGCAGCTCATGTATTTCGAGCGCTACGGCAAGATGTTCTTGGCCGACAAGCCGATCCTCTCGGATCGGGAGTTTTTGGCTTCTCTTCTTGAGGCCTACTCCGAGAGCCAACGCACAGACTGAGTTTGGCCAGTGAGACTGGCTCACCGGGGGTGGTTGTGGCCAGAGTGGAACCTGTTCTATTCTTCCGCAGTGCCCCCGAGGGCTCTGATTTCGAAGGGAAGAGGCGTTATGGGAGACCAGGCGGTATTTGAAAGTCCACATGAATTGGACTTTCCCTACTCACGCTCACTTGGACCGACACTCTCGGCCTTTATGACCGGCCTACGTGACGGCCAGATAACCGGAACGCGTGGCGATGGCGGCCGGGTGATTGTTCCTCCCACGGAGTATGACCCCATCAGTTCGGCTCCCACCGAGGGCAGCGTGAACGTTGGTCCTGGCGGCGTGCTGACCAGTTGGACTTGGATCGACAAACCTAAGCCTTCGCACCCGAGTGACAAGCCTTTTGCCTGGGCGATGGTGAAGCTCGACGGTGCCGACACCGCCATGCTGCACATCCTCAAGGCCCCTTCAGCCGATGGCATTGCAAGCGGCATGAGGGTGAGCGCACAGTTTCGACCCGAAGCAGAGCGCGTTGGCTGCATGGCCGATATTGCTGCCTTTATCCCCGAGGAAGGTTCCTAATGTCTGAAGCTCGCGAGCCTGTCACCATGCTCTCCACACCCATCCACCTCGATTATCACTTCGTAGCGGGTGACTCTCAGTCCAAGACCCTTCAGGGTTACCTTGAAGGCAAGTTCATCGGCCAGCGCTGTGAAGTCTGCGGCAAGGTTTATGTACCTTCGCGAGGTTCCTGCCCTACAGACGGAGCTCCCGCGCGAGAAGTTGTGGAGCTGCCCAATACGGGAACGATGACGACCTACTGCGTGGTGAATGTTCCCTTCGCCGGCCAGAACGTCGAGATCCCCTACATCTGCGGACAGATTCTCTTAGACGGTTCCAATATCTCCTTCATGGGTCTTATCCAAGAGATCCCTGCTTCAGAGGTGCGCATGGGTATGCGCGTTGAGGCTGTCTGGGTTCCCGAAGAGGAACTCACGCCGAGCCTCGCCTCCGTGCGTTACTTCCGTCCCACTGGTGAGCCTGACGCCGACTACGACAGCTACAAGGAGTACCTGTGAGCAAATTTCCTGAGCTAACAAGCGGCAGCCGACCGATCGCGGTGGTTTCCTTCGCCCAGGCGAAGGCCGTGCGTGCCGATATTGCGCACAACGAAGTCGAGATGTTGCTCCCTGTCTTTGGTGAACTTTTCGCCAAGGCTGGGATCACCAAAGATGATCTGAACTTCATTTGTTCGGGTTCCACCGACTACCTCATTGGCGGACCCTTCAGCTTCGTGATGGCCCTTGATGCCATCGGTGTATGGCCGCCTAAGCCTGAGAGCCATGTCGAAATGGATGCAGCCTGGGCGCTCTATGAGGCATGGGTAACCATGCAAGAGCCCGGCAAGGACGTGTCCTTGGTCTATGGCTTTGGCAAGTCTTCGCTCGCGAGCGACCTCGGCAAGGTCCTCGCGCTGCAGATGGATCCCTACACCATGGCCCCCCTTTGGCCAGACCCCACCTCGGTTGCCGCTCTGCAAGCCCGCGCATTGCTCGACGCAGGCCTTGCCACGGAGGAAGACTTTGCTGAGGTTGCTGCGCGTAATCGCCGCAATGCCTTGAAGAATCCCTATGCCCAGGTGGCTCGCGATGATGACTTAGCCACACTGATGGCTGAGGCCTACGTCGCTTCGCCACTTCGCCGTCACTGCTTGCCGCCAATTACTGACGGCTGCTCGGCGCTCATCCTCGTGGCTGGTGAAAGGGCCTATGACTTCAGCGACAATCCTGCCTGGATTACGGGCATTGATCACCGCATGGAAACCCACGCACTCGGTGCTCGTGATCTCACCCAATCTCCATCCACCGAACGCGCTGCGGTAGAAGCCGGCGTGGCGAAGGGCGGGCTTGACCTTGCCGAAATTTACGCCCCTTACGCGCACCAAGAATTGATTCTTGCGAAGGCTTTGGGACTCGGTGCTGACACGCAGATCAACCCCTCGGGTGGGGCACTGGCGGCCAACGCCATCATGTCCGCGGGGCTGACTCGCATTGGTGAAGCGGCAACAAGAATTATGAGCGGTGAAGCGAAGCGCGCCGTGGCCCACGCCAGTGCAGGCCCCGTGCTTCAGCAGAACCTCGTGGCAGTTTTGGAGGGAGCACGATGAATCAGCGCGCAGCCGTTATTGGTATCGGCCAGACCTATCACAAGTCCAAGCGTGATGATGTCTCCATCGCTGGCATGCTTCGTGAGGCCGCGCAGCGTGCCCTTGATGATGCCGGTCTGACTTATGAAGATATTGATGCCGTAGTAATCGGCAAAGCGCCCGACATGTTCGAAGGCATCATGATGCCCGAGCACTATCTGGCTGCAGCTCTTGGCGCCGTGGGTAAGCCGATGCTCCGTGTTCACACCGCTGGATCCGTGGGTGGATCAACGGCCATCGTGGCTTCACACCTCGTCGCCAACGGCATCCACAAGCGTGTCCTTACCGTGGCCTTCGAGAAGCAGTCTGATTCGGACGCTATGTGGGCGCTGTCAGTTCCTCAGCCCTTCTCGGCGCCGCTGTTGGCCGGTGCGGGTGGTTACTTCGCCCCCATCATTCGTGCCTATATGAAGCGATCAGGTGCACCCAATGATGTCGGCATGAAGGTGGCGGTCAAAGACCGGCTTCATGCCCTGAACAACCCCTACGCCCACCTCCAGATTCCCGACATCTCCTTGAAGATGGTCGAAGAGTCTGTGATGCTCTGGGACCCTCTTCACTACCTCGAGTCCTGCCCGAGTTCTGACGGAGCCGCAGCCATGGTGATTGGTAACGAAGCAGCTGCGGATCAGGCCGAGGCCGATACCGGCCGCAAGCCCGCCTGGATCCACGGCATGGCCATGCGCTCTGAGCCAACGATGTTTGCCGGCCGTAACCAGGTCAACCCTCAGGCTGGTCGCGACTGTGCCGCCGACGTCTACGCCCAGGCCGGCATTACGAACCCACGCGCTGAGTTCGACTGTGCCGAGGTCTACGTGCCCTTTAGTTGGTATGAGCCCATGTGGCTCGAAAACCTTGGCTTCTGTGATGAAGGTGACGGTTGGAAGCTGACCGAGTCGGGGGCTACGACCTTTGGCACGGGCGACATCCCGTGGAACTGCTCAGGCGGCGTACTCTCCTCTAATCCCATTGGGGCCTCAGGCATGTTGCGCTTCTTAGAAGCTGCGCTGCAGGTTCGTGGGCTCGCTGGTGCTCACCAAGTGGAAGACGCCCGCAAAGCACTAGGCCAGGCCTATGGCGGAGGCTCACAGTTCTTTGCGATGTGGGTGGTCGGCTCCGACAAGCCTTAGGCGAAGTAGGCTTAAGGCTGAAGACTTCGATAGATAGGGGTGACATGAAGGTTGTAGTTGATTTTGACGCTTGTGCCAGTAACGCAGTGTGCATGGGTATTGCCCCGGAGGTCTTTGAAGTCCGCGATGATGGCTTCCTTTACATCTTGAACGAGAACCCCGGCGAGGAACTTCGCGAGAAGATGCGCGAGTCCGTCAACGGCTGCCCCACTGGCGCCATCTCCATAGAGGAGTAGTCCACCGTGGCCCCCTTGAGGGTCCGGTTCGCCCCATCGCCGACCGGTTACTTCCACGTCGGTAGTGCACGTACGTCCTTGTTCAACTGGCTCTTTGCTCGCCAGCAAGGTGCCAGCTTTGTGCTCCGTATTGAAGACACTGACGAAGAGCGCAGTCGTAGCGAATGGCTTGACGGCATCGTCGAAATGATGGCGTGGCTCGGCATGGAGCCAGATGAAGGACCCGTGATGCAGTCCTCATTGCGTACGCATCACGAAGTAGTTATTGATCTCCTGCTGAGTTCAGGTGCGCTCTATCCCTGTGACTGCAGTCGCGATTCCATCGATGCGCGTACGAAAGACAGGGAACGTCCCGGCTACGACGGCCACTGCCGTGACCGCGGACTCGAGCGTGATGAAAACACAGCCCTGCGTTTTCGCACCCCAGATAGCGGAGAAGTTGTGGTGGAGGACCTGGTACGTGGCACGGTCACCTTTGCCAATGACAGCTTTGATGACTTTGTGGTCGTCAAGTCCACCGGCCAGCCCCTGTTCGCTCTTGCTAATGCTGTCGATGACCGTGAGATGGGCATCAGCCACGTCATTCGTGGCGAAGATCTCCTCCCCACCACGCCCAAGCAGCTACTCATCTGGCAGGCCATCGACGAGGCCTCTGGAGCCCCCGTGCCCTTACCGATTTTTGCGCATCTGCCCATGCTCGTGAATGAGCAACGCAAAAAGCTTTCCAAGCGTAAGGACCCTGTAGCGGTCGAGCTCTACCGTGATCAGGGCTTCTTGCCTGAGGCTTTTCGCAATTACTTAGCCCTGCTGGGTTGGGCGCCTTCGGGTGACCGCGAAAAGGTCAGCGTCGCGGAACTCATCGCTGAGTTTTCTCTCGAAGCGGTTAACCATGCACCGGCATTTTTTGATGTGAAGAAACTCACCCACCTCAATGGTGAGTACATTCGCGAGCTTGCATTGAGCGACTTCATCGAACGCTGTCTTCCTTGGGTGGATCCCGAGCATGCAGTCTGGGTGCCACGCGAACACGAAGTTCCCTGGCCCGCTGAGCGTTTTGATGCCGCACGCTTTAGTGCCATTGCGCCGGTTATCCAAGAGCGTGTAGCCCTACTCTCCGAGGTGCCAGCCATGGTGGACTTTCTTTTCCTCGAAGACCCGCCCTGGGATGTTGATGCCGTGCATAAGGCCATTGGGGTGGCTGGCCCTGGTCGCGATGTTCTGCAAGCTGCTATCACCCGATTCGCTGACGTAGCTTTTGATGCCGAAGCACTCCACGCTGAGCTGATTTCTATAGGGGAGTCACTCGAGCTCAATCTTCGTAAAGCGCAGGCCCCAATTCGCGTTGCCGTTACCGGCCGTAGCGTTGGACCTCCGCTGTTTGAATCCCTGGCGCTTCTCGGTCGCGAAGAAGTAATCCGCAGGCTGGAAGCCTCGTTGCTCCAAGCCGATCACTGATGTTCTTCCCCTTCAAACTTGCCGCAAAGATCATAGGGATGTGCTTTAGTGCGATCGTTCTTTACTTTGTGGTTACTGGCGTGCAGGTATATCTCACTGGCGCCAAGCCTGATCTGCTTCCAACGAATGCCATCGTGGTCATGGGCACGGCTCAACTCAATGGCGTGCCCTCTGAAGATCTCGCGGCCAGGCTGACCGGTGCCCTGGATCTTTACCACCGTGGCTTCGCCCCCATCGTGGCCGTGACGGGAGGTCGCAAAGCCGGCGACGTCTACACCGAAGCAGGGGTTTCGCGAAAATGGCTGGTGGGCCATGGGGTGCCCAACTCCAGCATTATCGGAGCTGGGGGATCAAATAGCTATGAGAATCTCACCCTCCTGGCTCCAAAACTGAAGCGAGCTGGCGTGACGAGCACCCTCATGGTGACCGACGCCTTCCATGAAATGCGTTCGATGGCTATTGCGTCATCTCTGGGCTTTGCGCCCCACAGTGCACCCATTAGCGATTCACCCATCAAGGGGATGGCACAGCTGCCCTATTACGCAAAGGAAGCGCTGGAGGTCGGCCTGGGTCGCTTCGTTAGTTACGGAAGACTCTCGTCTATTAGCGGTCGCTAAGGCCGTCTGGAAGCCCCTTCAAGGATTCCGGTAGCATTGCACAACACCCATTCGGGGGTGGTGTAATCGGCAACACGACTGGTTCTGATCCAGTTATTGAGGGTTCGAGTCCTTCCCCCCGAGCCAAGCAGAACCGCTATCCTTAGAGAAAGCAATTCAGCTTGGCCCCATCGTCTAGTGGCCTAGGACATCACCCTCTCAAGGTGGAGGCACGGGTTCGAATCCCGTTGGGGCTACCAAATGATGTAACTGCTCATCGGTGCCAGGAATAACCTTTTGAAACCATGGTGTTTGGGAGGTTCCAATAACTACTCCATCAGTAATGAGGCCCTCAGGGTTGAGAACACTAGCGAACCTGGGCTTAATAGAAGCTTCAAGGTGGTTCCAAGTTCCTCGCAGATCCAAGGAAATTTCACATGCTGCATCGATGGCCGCAAGCGCGACTTGGAATGGACAGACGGTTTCGTTTACGACAGCACTGCTCAGCCTCTCGGGCTTCACCTACCACTGGAGTTCATCGAGCTCGTCGTGCTCGAGCACGATAACCATTGACGGGGTCATTGAGTTCAAGGGCTGTGCTTCGGGTTCTTATGACCTGATGATTTCCAGTTCCTCTCCCTACCTGACCCTCTCTTTGAGCACGAGTTTCGATATCAGTTACAACAACTGGGTTGTCTCGACCTGCCATAAGTATGGAGTTCCCTACCCCTGCGGTGACTGGGGTGGTACCCAGCACGATTCCATTGGCGGCAGTTTGGATTCTGACGGCACGGTGCATCTCCACTACCACGGCGAAACGTTCACCTTTAAGCTTTAATAATTACAGCTTGGGCTCATGCTCAGAATTCATGCTGAAGCGCCGAGACCATTTCCCTAGTTTGTTCGATTCCCCGAGTGGGTACTTGTGTGGGAACGAGTGTGGCTTCCAACGAAGTTACGGTTACTTCGAAGTAGCCCAGACAAAATGACTACAGAAATGACGGAGACTCTCTTTCTGCGGGCAGGGATTGTCACTCGCGGGAAGGGAGTCTTCCTGTGCTGAAAGGAGATTTCTCCAGGACGGATTCAGTCATCTTCCCTAGGCCTCGACGAGTTGGCCTGAGAATCTAGGAATCGAAGTATGCATGGAGTTAGCCCGTACTTTGTGAAAACATGAGAAACGTGGCTAAGAAAGCTCAGGGTAAAAGCGGGTCGACTGGCAAGCCGGCCATGCATCCAACCAAGCGCCTCATCTTGGATGCGGCGCTTGCTGACATGGAGGCCACAGGCGAAGCAAGCCTTCGCATCAACAGCATTCTCGAGAAGACCGATACGACGAATGGGGCGCTCTACTACCACTTCGGCAGCCGCGAGCAACTCGTCCAAGACGTCATCGCGGAACGATTTCTCGGCACCGTAACATCCGGTCTCCGGGCATTTTCGCGAGGCCTCGCGCAGGTCACGTCGACTGAATCCCTGTTTGTATTCCTCCGTCAAGAATTAGTGCGCATTGGGACCCCGCCTATTCGCCAACAGCGGATTCGGCGCCTCGGCGCCGTGGGAGCCGCACTCCCACGCCCCGAGGTGATTGAACGAATTGTCAAAGATCAAGCTCTCTATTTCGACCTCGCTGGAGAGACCTTGGCACAACTACAGCAGCAGGGAATCATGAACGCGGAAATCGATGCAAGGGAATTTGCGGCTTGGTTTTTAGGCCTCTCCCTCGGCCGACTCCTCTCTGATCTTGATCCAATCTCGAAGCCCGATGAGAGTTGGACAGAATTTACCTACGCCGCCCTCGTAACAATCTTGACGCCCCGCTGAGGAGCGCGAATCGCTACTGCGGACCAGCACCTCGCTGAAGAAGGAGTTGGACTACCAGCCAAACCGAAACTTACGTGAGGGCGACGCAACTTTTCCGACCTGCCAGGGGATTCGCTTACCTGTGGCTGGCTAGTTGCGCGAGTTAAGCATCAGTGAAGCGAAGACTGTCGCAGCAAGCCAGGACAGACTTCGCATGTAGTGCCAGAACTGAAGCTTTTGGAGTTTGCTCAAAGTTCGTTCTTTGCTGATCACCTCGTGTTGGGGTATGGCACCAAAGATGGTGACTAAAACGCCCGACAGTGCGAATAATCCATGCCCAATGGCCAAGCTGCGGTCCGGCCCTTGAAGAATCCACATGGCACTCAGGATGCCTTGGAGCAACCAGATCGGTCCGACGGCCCAGCTTATAGATCGACTGTGGTGCTCGTGAAATGTCTGCCATTCGTCGAGTCCTACGGCTTTGAAGGATGGGTAGACAACGAGGGCAACAACGGCCCCAAGGCCCACGAGATAGCAATCAGCAAAAAATAGGCAGACAAACACGGCCACTCTGTTCTAACGGTGAATTCTGGCTTCTTGTGCGGACATCCACTAAGCCAGCATGACTTTCGTGGGCTGCCGAATTCATCGCCATTCGTATTCCTTGGCGTGCTGCGAGGGAAGGAGCGCTGGACTGAGAACCGGAGGGGTAAGGCCAGGGGAGGGTGCTTGCATTGGAGTAATTCTCTGTAGTACTTTCTCATCGAGGGTTACAGAGGAATTCTCTGTGAGTTGATTATTGGAGCATGTCGATGCGATTTTTGAAGTCTTTTATCGGGAGTACTTTCCTTGCCGTTTTGTTGATGGCGGGTGCGATTTCGGTACCAGCCAGTGCCGCCGCTGCCACGAGACCTAGCGCACCTACCGCAGCCAAGGCCACCGCGAGTTACCTTCAGGCCACGGTCAGCTGGACAGCCCCCGCATCAAACGGTGGTTCGGCAATCACGGGCTACACCGCTACCGCTTCACCCGGTGGCGCTACCTGTACCGCGAAAGCCACAACATGCACGGTTACCGGACTGACTGCAGGCACTGCTTACACCTTTACCGTGATCGCTACTAATAGCGTTGGGAACTCCGTTGCTTCAGCAGCGTCAACTTCAGTAAAGCCATTGGCATTGACCGTTGCAGGAGCCCCCACGACCGTAAAGGC
>Ga0209084_1003925_pt1 | contig 10663 bp, 12 predicted proteins | sample C_130820_MF_Meta_FD_187309 | JGI IMG/M metagenome (GOLD analysis project Ga0209084, IMG submission 187309) | Freshwater microbial communities from Lake Croche, Canada to study carbon cycling - C_130820_MF_MetaG (SPAdes) (version 2) | ecosystem: Environmental > Aquatic > Freshwater > Lake... | reverse complement strand
CGGCACCCAGATATCCCATGCCGCTCTGAATGCCGCCAATGAGACTCGCGAGCACACGGTCTACGGGCCCACATGCTTCCTTGAGCGCCTCGACCCCCTCGGCAGCCACCTTGCGAGTGGTGTCCTTCTTGTCATGACCATACCGGGCGGCACTGCCTGCATTCATCGCGGAGAGACTCCCCATGCCACGGTACTGCTTGTAAGGTTTTCCCCCAATTTCGACGACTTCACCCGGAGCCTCGGTGCAGCCTGCGAACATGCCACCGCAGATGACCCCCTGCGCCATGGTCAGCGCCTTCACGATGTCACCGGACTTGGTGATACCGCCGTCGGCCAGAATGGATACACTCTTTTTTTCCGCTGCCTTCGAGCAGACATAGAGGGCTGTCATCTGCGGAATACCGACTCCTGCCACGATGCGGGTGGTGCAGATGGATCCGGGCCCCTGCCCGATCTTGATGATATTCGCGCCGCAGTCGGCCAGATACTCGACGCCTGATGCACTGGTGACATTCCCAGCGATAATCGGCAGTTTGGGAAACGCATCGCGCAGCACCTTGACGGTGTCTCCCACCCCCTTGCTATGGCCGTGGGCCGTGGAGACAGCGACAACATCGACACCTCGCTCGATGAGCGCACCGACATGATTCAGGATTCGCTCCCTATCAAGCTCCCCAAAAGCATTGCGCGTCGCGGAGACGGCAGCACCACAGATCAGGCGGAACTGGGAGTCGCGGGCGGGCTTGAACTGAGCCTTGCGTTCCTGGGTGATTTTCTCGACATCGCTCATGGTGATCAGGCCGTGGAGACGATCCTCATCATCCACGACCAGCAGTTTGTGAATCCCGATATGCTCGGTGAAGAACTTGTCAGCTACGGCAATCGGATCCTTTCCGAGCTCCTTTCGAGAGAGAGTACGGACCTGATTGCGCGGCGTTAGCGCCTCGGAGACCTTTTTAGAAGCATAGCGCGGCTTGACTACATGACCGGAGAGCAGGCCAACGAGTCTGTCACTCTCATCGACAACAGGAAACGTGCTGAAGCCGAAGTTCTTCTCTTCGATGAGCTGGAGGACGTCCCCGATGGATTGATCGGGCGATACCTTGATGGGATCCTGGATCAGTCCCTGTACATGGTATTTCACACGGCTGACATGCCAGAGCTGGTCCTTCTCGGGCATGTTGTAATGAATGAGTCCGAGACCCCCGTTCAGCGCCATAGCAATCGCGAGGCGTGATTCGGTGACTGTGTCCATGTCGGCTGAGACGACAGGGATGTTGAGTTGTAGCGCGTCGGCTAGACGTGAATCGAGCTGAGTCTGGCTGGGAAGAACATCCGAATAAAGGGTCGCCAGCGTGACGTCATCAAAAGTTAGCCCGATATCTGCATGGGCATTAAAAAAGGAGTCAGCCCCCCGGTAGAAAACTTCGTCAGGATTGTGTGTCGCTGCCATGAAGGAAGCTGCCTTCCATGCGGTCTCTTTGGCAAGAAATTTCCGGCCGACTGAAGCCTCTCCCTCAGACCTGCTTCAAATCGCTTTCGCGATCGCGTCTCCCATCTCAGCCGTGCCGACTCTGGTTGTTCCCTCGGACCAGATGTCGCCGGTACGGAGACCGGAGGCAATCACGGTGCAGACGGCGGCATCGATGGCGTCGGCGGCAGCCGCCTCATTGAGCGAGTGGCGAAGCATCATGGAAACACTCAGGATCTGGGCGATTGGGTTGGCAATCCCCTTGCCCGCAATATCGGGAGCAGTACCGCCGCTCGGCTCGTACATACCGAAACGACGCGATTCACCCTTAGACTGACCAAGGCTGGCACTTGGCAACATGCCGAGCGACCCCGCGATCATGGCCATCTCATCGCTCAGGATATCGCCAAAGAGATTCTCGGCCAGGACCACATCGAACTGCTTTGGGTTCTTGATGAGTTGCATCGCTGCATTATCGACATAGAGATGGGAGAGCACGACATCGGGGTATTCCTTGGCAATCTCGCTTACAGTCCGGCGCCAGAGAATGCCATTCTGGAGCACATTAGCCTTATCAATGGATGTGAGCTTCTTGCCACGACCACGGGCCGCTTCAAAAGCGACGCGTGCGATGCGCTCAATCTCGCTCTTCTTGTAGACCATCGTATCGACCGCGATCGGATCGGCTTCATTCTCACAGGTATCTTTGAGAAACTTAGGCTCTCCGAAGTAGAGGCCTCCGGTGAGTTCGCGCACGCAGAGGACATCCACTCCACCAGCCACCGACTCAGGGCGGAGAGGGGAAGCATGGGCCAACTCCGGCAGGCAGATGCAGGGGCGTAGATTGGCAAAGAGTCCGAAATGCTTACGTAATGGCAGCAGAGCCGCTCGCTCGGGCTGCTCGTTCGGGGGAAGATTCTCCCACTTGGGACCGCCGACGGAGCCAAAGAGGATCGCGTCACTCTCCTCGCAGACCTTCAGAGTCTCCGCAGGTAGGGCTTTGCCTGTTTGGTCGATTCCGGCACCTCCTACGGGCATTGCGGTTTCCTGAAGAATGAATCCAAACTTTTTCTCTACGGCACGCAGGACTTTGGCGGCTTCTGCCATGACTTCGGGTCCGATGCCGTCTCCGGCCAATACAGCGATGTGGTAAATGTTACTCATGGGATGAAGGTAATTAGTTGAAGAGTTTAAGAGTTGATGAGTTTAAAAGGGAAACCAGCATGAGACACAAGAATTGCTCAAAGGTAGAGCCTCTTCTTTATGTAACTATTTTAACACGGTCACGCTTCAACCGTTCATGGCATTCGCTATGAACGCGCTCACCTTAACCGGATCCTTGATGCCGGGAGCAGACTCCACGCCACTGGCCACATCGACGGCATGAGGGATGACTGCAGTTACCGCACCGGAGACATTCCCGGGAGCGAGACCCCCGGCCAGGATGATCCGACGCTCGGGATACTCCTTCACAAAACTTGCGGCTAACCCCCAGTCGATCGTGTGACCACTCCCTCCGTAGACACCGGGAACTGCGGCATCAAGAAGTAGGAAGGGGGTTTTGAAGGAAGTAGCCACATCGAGATCGGCTTGGGAGCGGATGCGCAGTGCCTTGATCCAATGAGCAAACTTTTCCCCCTCCATAGCACAAAATTCCGGAGATTCATCACCATGGAACTGAACAGCATCGAAACAGGCAGCCTTGGCCAGATGATTCAGCAGTTCCTCATCGGGATTCACCACCACGGCAACGAAGGCGATATCTTGATAGTCGGCCTTTAATTTGGTGATCCATGAAATATCCCCAGCCAGGGGAATCGAACGCGGGGATGGAGAATAGAAATTGAATCCCAAGGCTCCAGCTCCTGACTCGATTGTCCGGAGGGCATCATTATAAGAAGTAATACCACAGATCTTCGGCGCAGCGGGTGTATGATAGAAAAACGGGATCATGAATAATAAATATGGAATTGCTTGCCCGCTAAAGCATCAGGAAAACAGGAAGAAGCTAGGCAAAGGTTTTTTCTAATTTATTCAGCGCCTCCGCGCCTCTGCGGGATAATCTCCTTCTGTTTCTTCTTGGTTTATTCCTCCGAAACCACCCGCCCCTCCACCTTCTTCATCTGCTGATGGTGAGTGACGGGATAGACGCGCCCATCGCTTGCACGAAAGAAGCTGCTTAGGATCCAGCTGATCATTCCGATGATGATTCCCGCAAAAAGAGCGCTCCAGAAGCCTTCAACATGGAATCCGGGAACCACCGCAGAGACAAAGAGCAGTAAGAGCGCATTGATCACCAGGATAAAGAATCCCATGGTGACGATAATGAAGGGGAGGCTCAGCAGTAGCAGCACGGGCCTCACCAAGGCATTAATGATCCCGAGAAGCAGAGCTGCCCCCATCAGAGTCCCCGTGGAGCTGTAGGAGATCCCTGGCACGATATGGGAGGCCCCCATGACGGCGAGAGTCGTTATGGACCAACGAATTAGAAATTCCTTCATGAGTGAATAATACATCCCAATGTGACGAAATTGGCAGAAAAAATCCTTCGACCTACCGTCAAATCAGTATACTCTTTACCTACAAGGACTAACATTTATGGCCACTAAAAAATCCTCATCCGCCAATCCAGCATCAAACGCGTCGGTTAAAAAACTCACCCCTAAAACAGCCGCTTCATCCAAGGTCGCCGTAGCTGTACAATCAAAGGCAACTACTCGAACCAAGCGTACTGCGGGGAAAATCACTTCCAAGCTGGCCCCCTCATTCACAGTGGATCACAAACCATCCGCTAAAGAACCGGTGATCTCCCACGACGAGATCGCCCTACGCGCCTACTTCATTGCGGAACGACGTCAGAAGATGGACTGGGCCGGTGATTCCCATACGGATTGGGCAGATGCCTTGAGCCAGCTCCGCGCCGAGGCGCTTGAAAAGCCGCTGAAGAAGCGTTGACACAGGCGCCAGCTAGGCTGTTAGCTGTTTAGGCTATAGGCTGATAGGTTTGCAACCAACTCGACAGCCTGCTTGCACGAGGTACCCACGGCGGGCAATTCACCGATCAACTCTGCATTGATTCCAATCTTTACCGAGGGCTTGGTGGGCTGGCAGGAGGTGAGCAGGAGTGACCCGACGGAAATGACTGCTAAAAGTAAGAAGGCGGCGCGGAGGGACTTGCGCAGTAGTGTTGATTAGCCTTCCCCAGCTCCTATCGCAAACCTTATTAGCTGAAGCTGTTGCCGCGTCTTTCCTTTCAGGGACGGGCTGTAAGTTTTGAGGGAGAATGACCCCTACTTCACAATGAGAGTCTGAGTTGCCGAGGCAGGAGTGTAGATCCCGTTACCGGAATTCGTCGCCGTGACAGTGGTCGTTCCTTGGCCCATGACGATCATCTTGGAATTTTGGATAATTCCCACGGATGGGTTCGAGATAGTGAAGGTTGTGGAAGTCAGATTCGCGGAACTGGTGGCTTTTAGCACAATGGTCGTGACCTTCTTACTCGAATACGTCACTGTCGGCAGAGGACTGAAAGTGAGCGTTTGGGGAAGTTTTACGGCGAGGCCGAGGTTATTCGGGCTCGCCGCGATCTGAGCCGCCAAGGCATTCAGAAAAACCGGGTTGGTGGTCAATGATGCAACGAAGGTAGTATTGGTTGCCGTGGTGTTAAGGAAGCTTGCTTGGGAAACCAAAGCCTCGATGAAGGCAGGATTGGTCGCCACGGCGGTCAGGTAGCCGTTGTTGGTTGGCAAGCTTTGCTGGACAAGCCCTGTGAGGGAACTCTGCAGACTTGGAAGAGCGGTGTTGGTGACATAGGCTGAAAGAGCAGCGAGGTCCGCCTTGGTTGCCAGACCATAGTTGTTGGTGGTGGCGAGAATCTTACCGCTCAATGCTCCGAGGAATGAAGTGTTCGTCCCCAGCGAGGAGAGGAAGGAGGCGTTGCCAGCCAGGCTGGTGGCTACCATGGCATAGAGCTGACTCTCCGTGGTGGAGTAGAAGTTATTCACGGCAACGGCCGAGAGACCAAGTTCCGAGGCATACTGACTCAGAAAGGTTTTGAGCCCATTGGAGGTGCTGACATTAGTGAGGTTAGGACATCCGGCAAAGACATTCATTCCCATACTGATCACGCTGTCAGGAAGAGTGATGCCGGTGAGTCCGGTGCAGCCGCTGAAGGCTGAGCTTCCGATGGAGATGACCCCATCCGGGATAGAGATGCTGGTGATGTTGGATTGTCCGGCAAAGGCGCTCTCTGCAATGGCTGTCACTGGAAGGCCGTTGAATGAAGAGGGAATAGTGACGGGGCCGCCGGGGCCGTTGTACGCAGTAACGGTAACAGTACTGCCATTATTACTAGCTTCAAACGGCGTACTCTCAAGTGAGTGTAACCAAGCAACTTCGTTTGTATCAAGTGCTCTATCATAAATTCTTACATCGGAGATTTTAGAATTCGGAGCCGCTGTCATCCATGGTGCATTACTTGAATATACTGAAAAGTTTCCAAGAGTGAGTTTGGTATTTATAGTGTTAAGCGTCGACGTCTGATTGCCTTCCACAGATGAAAGAGGCAAGTTATTACCATCATAATAAATTTTAGTATTCGAAATATTACCATCGTAGACATATATGATATGATGCCATGCATTTAAATATTCGCTCAATGGAATGCCATTAGCCCCAGTATTAATGTCCGCAAAACAGCCCCACATGCCCAAGTTTACTGAATTAATGCTGTAAGCAGGATCTACAACACTGGATAAATTAGCTCCACCGCCCACAGTTGAACCATTGCCAAAGCCAAGTAGTGATGTAAAGTTAGTAGTCGGAGTATAGTACCAAAGCGATATTGTTCTACTGGAATTTCCTGAGATGCCAATGGGCATTGAAGATTGCGCTAAATCTTGTGAAGTCTTAAATAAAACCGCGCTATTTGAGCACCCAAAACGATCAGAGGCAAATACAACACCTCCAGACACATAAGTAATATTGTTGGATCTTGGGCTTACATCAGAGTAATTATTATTAAATCTATAATACGCGACTAATCCATTAGTAAGCGAATTTGTTTGGGCATTGGATACTTCAAGCAATGCACCTACGGTCAGGATAAGGCAAAAAATAGTTTTCATATATTTGATTAGTTTAATGGTTTTCTGATGCTTTTTTAAAATCCTCCGCATCTGGCCCAACTTCAGCTTCGGGTGCTTTGTATGAAATCCAATCATACTCAAACACCTCCTGAACCATCTTGGCGAAGTCATCGACATCCAGCCCCTCACCAGGACGACCGGTTGCCTGATTGACCACCAAGACAGTAAGCGGAGGCAATCCCTGCTGTTTGCAGAAGTATTGGATGGGATAGAGAGATTTGCCTATCGCTGCTGCCGGCAATCCCACCAGCTTCCCTGCAAATGAATAAGTCAGAGTCTGGCGGTTGTATGCTGCAAAGGCCAATACTGACCAGAGTTGGTGCGCTCGTTGATGGTTATTCATAAGAACTTCAGATCCCCTCTCAAAACCGCCATTCCTTGCCTGATCGCCTCCGAAGCGAGGACTTCTTTAGGTAGTCGAAAAGTACCCGCGAAATGCTCGATCTTCTGTTCCAAATGCTCTGGAACCGCGATGCGCACAATCCCAGCACGATTTTTTCGCCCAGACGATTTCGCTTTGGATGCTATTTTCAAGCGTTGCATTTTGTATTTCTGGTAACTATTGCCAGACATGTCAACGCAATTGTTTGGTGATTTTTGCCAGAATCCGCAATCGTTATCTCATGCCTGCCCGCAAGCTCGTCACTCCCAAGGTACTCAAGAGGGTAAAGAAGCCTTCTTCAGGGACAACGATCGCGGTGCATCTGCCTGCGGATCTGCGGGAACGGGTGGACGAGGCGGCAACCAAGAGTGGGCTCTCAAAGCAGGATTTCTACAGGCTCTGTCTGGAGATCGGGATGATCTTCTGGGATGAGGCGGGCTCCATTGCCTTTACGCTTCACGACGCGGGGAAAAATCCCCTCTCTGTCGCTAAGGTTCGTTCGATCTGCTCCGACTACGGTCTCTATCTCCCGGAGGAAGTCACTGCTCTCAGGGCTGCGGAAACAGCAATATAGAGCGTCTGGGGAAATGATGTAGCCACAAGAAGCACAACAATCTCAAGAGTCAGGGGGATGGATAACTCCGCGCCATCTCGGCCGTGTGCTTCCTGCGCATTTTATGGCCAATATTCTGCATCCCCTTGCTTAGTTTGTATCAGTTACGGATCCCTGTGAGCTAGCTTCTTCACTCCATCGCGCCCCTAAGCCAGAGCAGAGATCTCGGCCTGACCATGATCCCCTTGACTCAACGTGTCCCATGAGACACGTTGAGTCATGATTACAATTGAAATCCCGGTTAGGGAGCTTCATGCCCGTACCGGCCACTATGTCCGCAAGGCGGCTTTGAATGTGGAAGTCGTCGTGACGGAGCGGGGAGTGCCGACGGCCCGCCTGACTCCGCTTGCTCCTGTGACCTCTACTGCCCAGGGCCTGACCATCAATGCCCGTAGAAAGCTCCTGCCGGAATACCGTCGTCTAGCTAAAAGCGGCGCTATGAAATTATCCAAGGGTGGTATCCAGAATGAAGATCGCGGCCTGCGCGACCTCTGAGTTTTCCCTGCATGATCTACTGCGACACCGCGTACCTTCTCAAATGGTATCTGGATGAGGATGGAAGCTCAGCAGTCCGAGAACTGATCGGTAATCAAAGGGTGGTCTTCTCACTCGCCCTCGCAAGACTGGAGCTTTCCGCTGCATTTCATCGGAAACTGCGGGAGGGGGATCTCCCCGCCGCCGCACATCGGGCAGTCATCAGGCAGTTCCGCTCGGACTGCTCCGCAGGTATCTGGGCATGGATTGATCCAGATACTCAGATCATCGAGACCGCCTGCCAGCGGTATGAAAAACTCTCCTCCACGGTCTTCCTAAGAGCAGTCGACGCACTTCACCTCACCTGCGCCAAGGAGAATGGGTTCAGGGAAATCTATTCCAATGACCGTCATATGCTCGCCGCCGCCAAGTATTTTGGACTCAAGGGGCGGAATGTTATCCCCTCAGGAACCGCTGATTAAATCCCATGATGTGCCGCTGAAGACCATTTGCTGATTTTAGAAGGCTCGAGCGCTGGCGCAGGCGCAATGAAAGATCCTACTCCGCTAAGCGGCTCTGGAGGACCTCGTGGATCCAACGGCGCGACCCCGCGAAACCGCAGGTGATAATTTTTTCCCCACCGACCATTTCGTATTCGAAAAGAACACGGTGACTCCCGACACGCAATCGATGGAAACCTTCCAGTTCCTCGGTGAGCGGCTTGATATCCCCAAGTTCCTTGCCGAGTCCCTTGATCGCCATGCGAATGGCATGACGCGGCTGCGGAGGAAGCTTACTGAGGTAATCCAGCACCTCCCCGGTAAGTCTGACGGTGATCACAACTCCTTGAGGACGGAAACAGGATGGTAAGTTACCTTGCCCCCGCGGTGCCGGCGTATCGCGGACATTGCCTTTGGATCGGCAAGGATCTCCATGGTCTCGGCGATCGCCTCCATCCTCTCGATCGACATCATGACGGCAACGGCCCTCCCCTGCTTTGTGATCGTGACGGGATGATCCGCAGCTTCTTGAACCACGGAGGAAAAATGCTGTTGGGCCATCTTGATTGTGTAGGAGTCTGCCACGTGTTTAAATGTATACCTTTTTTCTTATAAATAAAATACTAACATTGAGCCTATCCTTGCACGACACAACTCTCCCCCCCTGCATTCAGTAAGAATATTTCCCTCTCCCTCAGCGTCTCCGCGTCTCTGCGCGAAACACTCGTATTACTTCTTGAAGCCAGTTGCGAGAATCGTCTGAAAGTTCGGAGCCTGCTGCTCGCGGGCGACGATGCTGACCTCGAGATCTTGGAAGCCGGACTTCTCAAGCATGGCGTGGAGTTCCACACCGGAGAAGCCGAGCCAGACATGAGCATAGAGTTCCTTAGCCTGCTCGTAAGTATGGCTGGCTAGATCGAGAATTAGGATTCGCCCACCCGGCTTGAGAATACGGTAAGCGCTCTCAACGGCACGCTGAGGACGAGCCGCATGATGAAGAGCCTGACTGAAAAGGACCACATCGACCGATCCCGAATCGATCGGAGGCTCTTCGAGGTCCCCAAGACGGTATTCCAGATTGGTATAGCCGTTTTCCTTTGCGACGCGTGCGCCGTACTCAACCATCTTGGACGAGTTATCGATCGCAATGACTTGCTTAGCGGTGCGGGCTAGAAGCTGTGAGAGCGTTCCCTCCCCTGCCCCCATGTCGGCGATGACCATGGGCGGCATAAGACGGAGCAACCCATGGGCAAGTGCCTGCCACGAACGGCCGGGCACGTAGGTGCGGCCGAACTTTCCGGCGAGCTTGTCAAAGTAATCGGCTGCGCGGTCCCGTCTTTTGTTAAGCACGAGCTGGAGCGCGTGACGATCACGTTCTCCCTCGGGAAGCTCGGAAACGGCAGCGGTGACAGCATCCCGAAGCGGGGCAATCGCCGAAACTACGGCGGTATAATAGATATTCTTGCCCACGCGACGATCGAGGACGAGACCCTGACGGCGAAGCATTCCCAGACTGGCCGATATACGTGATTGTCCCATCCCGAGAGCCTCCTGCAGCTCCGCCACCGAGAGCTCCTCCTCAAGCAGAAGTGCCAGCAGACGTAGGCGGGTCGGCTCTGAGAGCGCGCGGAGTGATTGCAGAATTGACGCCACATCCATTTACATATACATATATCTTAATAAGTAAAGCCGTCAGCGCTCTGCCTGCTCAACTTCTCACCTAAGAAACTCCAACCCAACGATCCCATGTCACGCAGCTACATCTTCTCTTCCGAATCCGTCGGCGAAGGCCACCCCGACAAAGTTTGCGACACCATTTCTGATGCTATTCTCGATGCCTGCCTGACGCTGGATCCCACCAGTCGAGTCGCCTGCGAGACCTATGCCAAGAGCAATATCGTCGTGATCGGTGGGGAGATCACGGTTCCCAAACTCAAAAATAAGCCCCTCGAATCCGCTCTTAATCTCGGTAAGATCGTCCGTGATGCCATCCGCGAAATCGGTTATCACCATGACGATGATGTCTTCCATGCCGACACCGTCTTCATCAACAACATCATCACATCGCAAAGCCCC
>Ga0209084_1003922_pt1 | contig 10672 bp, 7 predicted proteins | sample C_130820_MF_Meta_FD_187309 | JGI IMG/M metagenome (GOLD analysis project Ga0209084, IMG submission 187309) | Freshwater microbial communities from Lake Croche, Canada to study carbon cycling - C_130820_MF_MetaG (SPAdes) (version 2) | ecosystem: Environmental > Aquatic > Freshwater > Lake | place... | reverse complement strand
GGTGTTTCCCGCGCGCGACCTGGCGCACCACATTGGCGCGCAAAGCCAGTGGCACCAGCCCGACGAAAGCTTCTATTTTGAAGCCGCGTTTGTGGACGAACTGCAGCAGCTTGCGGACGAGGGCACCCACGCGCCCGGCCCCGAGCTGGCGCTGATCGCCCAGGGCGACGAGGTGCTGGACTGGCGCGAAATGCGCGACCGCTATACCGATGCGCAGCAGATCATCTTGCCCGGCAATGACCACGCCATCAGCGACTTTGCGCTGCACCTGGACGGTGTGTTGCGGTTCTTGAACTTGGTGTAACAACGCCCTGGCGGCGCATCAGCGACCAAGGCCAGGCTGTCGGCGGCGCGCGAAGTGGGGTCTAGGGATCTGGTACCGCGCCCATGCATTTGCAATGGAAGGGACCGCAGCGTCTGCGGTGGCAAGTCTTGGTCACGCTCCCCTGATATTCTCAAACCATGACCCACACGCCGCACCCACCCTCTTCCGACAGCGCACCTGCTGACCGCGTTGCCTTGATCACCGGCGCCAATATCGGCATCGGCCGCGTGACGGCCTTAGCGCTGGCCCGCGCGGGCTACTTGGTGGTGATTGCCGGGCGGTCCCTGGAGCGCACCCAGCCGGTGCTTGACGAAATCAAGGCGCTGGCCCCCGCCAAGCCTGCCGTGTTTTTGCCCCTGAACCTGGCCAGCCTGGCGTCGGTGCGCGAGTGCGCCCAGCAGTTCATTGCATTGAATTTGCCCTTGCACTTGCTGGTGAACAACGCAGGCATCGCCGGCCTTCGCGGCCTGACGACCGACGGCTTTGAGATGATGTTTGGCGTCAACCACATGGGCCACTTTTTGCTCACGCAACTGCTCTTGCCGCAGTTGCAAGCCTCGGGTCCGTCGCGGGTGGTGACGGTGTCAAGCCGCGCGCACAAGCGCACACCGGGCATTGATTGGGACGCGCTGCGCCAGCCCACGCGCAGCATTACCAGCGTGCGCGAATACGCGGTGTCCAAGCTCGCCAATTTGTTGTTCAGCGCCGAGCTGGCCCGGCGCCTGCAAGGCACGCACGTGGCTTGCTATTCGCTGCACCCCGGCGTGGTGGACACCGAAATTTGGCGCGCACTGCCTAACTGGGCACGCCCCCTGCTGCGCCTGCGCGGATTGCTCACCCCCGAAGAAGGCGCGCGCACTACCTTGCACTGCGCATTGCATGTGCCGCACACGGAATCGGGCTTGTATTACGCCGACTGCAAGCCCGTTCGCCCATCGGCAATCGGGCAAGACACCGATTTGGCGCGCGAGCTATGGGAGCGCAGTGAGGCTTGGATAGAGGGGCGCTGAGAGGCGGCGTTAAGCGGATGGGCGTTGGCGGCGCGCATCGCCGGTTCATCCGCGTTGGGTGGCTGTAGTTAATGGCGCGTGATGTTGCGGTACGCACTGCAGTGATTTCTTGATCCATACGGTGCTCGTGATGGATGAGTTGCTAAAAATCAGTGAACCTTGAGCGAATACTTGTTGGAGGGCTACCATTGGCGCCATGTCACGCAAACCCAGCATCCTTATCGTTGAAGACGAATCCGGCATTGCTGACACGCTGCACTACGTGCTGTCCACCGACGGTTTTGCGCCCGTCTGGGCCAGCACCGCAGAAGACGCTATTCGCCTGTTTGCCGCCGAGCTCCCCGCATTGGCTGTGCTGGACGTAGGCCTGCCCGACCTGAATGGATTCGAGCTCTTCCGCCGACTACAGGCCCTGCCCGGTGGCAACCATGTACCCATGCTTTTTTTAACCGCGCGCAGCGACGAGATAGACCGCGTGGTGGGTCTGGAGCTGGGCGCCGACGATTACATCGCCAAACCGTTCTCGCCGCGCGAGCTGGTGGCGCGCGTGCGCACCATCCTGCGCCGCAGTGCACGCCCCCTAACCATCGCTGCACAGGGACTGGCTACGCCCAAAAGTACCCCCGCCATCTGGAGCCTTGACGAAGAGCGTCACCAGATCCGCTTTTACGGCAAGCTGCTGGATCTGTCGCGCTACGAGTACGGCGTTCTGCGCATGCTGGTGCAAAAACCCGGCCGTGTGTTCACGCGCGACGAACTCCTCCTGCAAGTCTGGGGCGGGGACAACGACAGCTTTGACCGCACGGTGGACGCCCACATCAAAACGCTGCGCGCCAAGCTCAAACTCGTGGCTGCCAGCCACGACCCCATCCGCACCTTGCGCGGCAGCGGCTATGCGCTGAGCGAGGAACTGCCGGACACGCCTTGAGCAAAAGAACGCGCATCTTCTTCGGGTTGCTGCTGATTTATGCGATCGGCATGGCCGCTGTGCTCTACCGCGTGGTCAGCGACTTGGACCCGCGCTACCGCGAGTCGGCGGAAGAGTCGCTGGTGGAAACCTCGCAACTGCTGGCAACTCTCATCGAGCTAGACGTGCGGGACGGTGCTATCGACACCGCGCGGCTGGACAGTCTGTTCAAAGCCGCCTACGCCCGCGAGTTCAGCGCCCAGATATTCACCGTCAACAAAACCAAGGTAGAGCTACGTGCCTACGTGACCGACCGCAACGGCACCGTGCTGTTTGACTCCACTGGCCAATCCAGAGGCAAAGACTTCTCGCAGTGGCGCGACGTACGGCTCACGCTCAAGGGTGAATACGGCGCACGCACCACGCTGGACATTCCGGGCGACCCCAACTCCGCAGTCATGTACATGGCGGCCCCCCTGCGCTGGGCCAGCAACGCGCAAGGCGCGGGCAGCGGTGAAATCATTGGCAGCGTCACCGTGGGCAAGCCCGTGCAAACCTTTGGCCAGTTTGTGGCGGCTGCGCGCAGTCGCACGCTGTTTGCGGGGCTGATTTCAGTGCTGGCCGTACTGGTGATGGCGGTCATGGTGTCCATATGGCTGGTACGACCCTTTGGCTTGATTGCCGACTATGCGCGCTATGTCAAGGTCCAAAAAGGCTTCTATCCCAGCCGCCTGTTGCGCCGAGCGTGGGACCTGATACGCGCCGCCTTCGACGAAATGCGTGATGCACTGGCCGGGCGCAACTACGTGGCCGATTATGTGCAGACGCTGACGCACGAGGTCAAAAGCCCGCTGTCCGCCATCCGCGGTGCGGCTGAGCTGCTGCAAGAACCCATGGAGGAAGCGCAGCGCCAGCGCTTCCTTAGCAACATCCAGCGGGAGACCCAGCGCATCCAGGAAATGGTGGACCGCATGATGGAGCTGACCGCGCTGGAGACCCGCCGCATACTCGACAACGCCCAACCCGTGGCACTGCTGCCGCTGATCGACGAGCTGGCCCACGCGTCCCACAGCGTGGCCACCCAACGCGGCTGCCGCATCACCGTGGCCGCTAGCGAAGACGTTACGGTAGAGGCCGACCCCTTTTTGCTGCGCCGCGCCGTGAGCAACCTGCTGGACAACGCGCTCGACTTTTCCCCCGAAGGTGGCCAGATCGAACTCATCCTACAAGCCCAAGGCCGCTGGGCCCACATCACCGTGCGCGACCAAGGCCCCGGCATCCCCGACTACGCGCAGGACAAGGTGTTTGAGAAGTTTTATTCCCTGGCGCGGCCGCACTCCAGGAAGAAGAGCACGGGGTTGGGCTTGAGTTTTGTGAAGGAAATTGCTTCGTTGCATCGCGGGAAGGTGGAGTTGGGCAACCGGCCTGAGGGGCAAGACTCTGGGGCGTCTGCGGTGCTCTGGTTGCCCAGAACGCCAAAGTAAAACCATCAGCAGAACTAAAGCTCGATTGCTTTGGCAACGAAGACCAATTCGGTTTGAGGCAGTGAATCAGATTTCACTCCCAGTTCACACAGACTTCACTCAAGCCCCTAGCCGCTTCAAACTGACTTCTCCCCCCGGCGGGATGCTCTTCTCACCGTGCAATACCGCACGTCGATTGGAGAAGCACCATGGCATTTGCCACCCATCCCGCTGCCGCACACGCAGCCCACCCCGCCACCACTGAGCCGCCTGCGCACCCCACGGGTTCGCTTTCGCGCTGGCTTTGGCTGGCCACCACCACCCTGTCTGCCGCCTGCTTTGTGGCGCTGACAATCAGCCCCCCGGCCTACGCGCAAGACCGCGATGCCGCACCCCGCCAGAAGACTGAGAGCCCCTATTTCTTCGTCAAAAGCGACAACCCTGGCGTGGACCAGTTGCCGCTCAAGTCCACCCAAGTGAATGTGAAGGTCAGCGGTGTGATTGCCGACGTGACCGTGGTGCAAACCTACAAGAACGAGGGTCTGCGCGCTATCGAGGCCAAATATGTGTTCCCCGGCTCCACGCGCGCCGCAGTGCATGGCATGAACGTGCGTCTGGCGGACCGGCTGATCACCGCCAAGATCCGTGAGAAGCAGCAGGCCAAGATCGAATACGACGCGGCCAAGCAAGAGGGCAAAACCGCTGCGCTGCTGGAGCAGCACTTGCCCAACGTGTTTCAGATGAACGTGGCCAACATCATGCCCGGCGACGATGTCAAGGTAGAGCTGCGGTACACCGAGTTGCTGCTGCCCACGGATGGCAGCTACCAGTTTGTCTTTCCCACCGTGGTGGGCCCACGCTACAACAGTCCGCAAGGCAGCCAGGCCAGCGCCCCCTGGGTGGCCCAGCCCTATTTGCCCCAAGGCCAGAACACACCCACCAGCTCGGCCACCCCTGCGTTCGATATTCACGTATCGCTGAACACACCTATTGGCGTGAAAGAGCTGCGCTCCAGTTCACACACTATCAATAGCTATACCGAACAGGGTGGCACCACCCTGGTGGGCCTGAACCCCACGGCCGAGCCCACCAACAACCGTGACTTCATCCTGAACTACCGTCTTGCAGGTGAAAAGATCGAGACCGGCGTCATGCTTTACAAGAGCCAGGACGAAAACTTCTTCCTTGCCATGGTGGAGCCACCCAAGGCCCCCGCTGCCACGGCCATCACACCGCGCGAATACATTTTTGTGGTGGACATCTCTGGCTCCATGCAAGGCTTTCCACTGGACACGGCCAAAGGCGTGTTGCGCGAACTGATTGGTGGTCTGCGCCCCAGCGACACTTTTAACGTATTGCTTTTTTCGGGCAGCAACAGCTTCTTGAACCCCACGTCGGTGCCCGCCACCACGGCCAACATTGAGCAGGCCATACGCACCATCGACAGACAGGGTGGCGGCGGTAGCACCGAGCTGATCCCCGCACTCAAGCGCGTATACGCCCAGCCCAAAGCCGCCGACGTGTCCCGCACCGTGGTGGTAGTGACGGATGGCTATGTGAGCGTGGAGCGTGAAGCTTTTGAACTGGTGCGCAACAACCTCTCCAGCGCCAACGTGTTTTCGTTCGGCATCGGCTCCAGCGTGAACCGCCACCTTATGGAAGGCCTGGCCCGTGCGGGCATGGGCGAACCCTTCATCATCACCAAACCCTCCGAGGCCGCCGAACAAGCTGCTCGGTTTCGCAAAATGATTGACTCCCCAGTGCTGACCAACGTGAAAGTGCGTTTTGAAGGCTTGGACGTCTACGACGTGGAACCCCGCCAGCTGCCCGACCTGCTGGCCCAGCGCCCGCTCATCGTGTTTGGCAAATGGCGCGGTGAGGCCAAAGGCAAGTTGGTGGTGGACGGCAACGCCGCTGGCGGGCCGGTGCATTTCAGCTTGCCGATCAACACAGGCAATGTCACCGACACCGCCGCCCTGCGCCACCTGTGGGCCCGCTACCGTATTGCCGCACTCAGCGACCAAGAAGCCCTAGAAGGTGGCAGCGCCGCCAAGGACGCCATCACCGATCTGGGTCTGAAGTACAGCCTGCTGACCCAGTACACCAGCTTTCTGGCCGTGGACCAGGTGGTGCGCAACAAAGCGCCGGCCGACAGCACCAGCGTGAATCAACCTTCGCCCCTGCCACAGGGCGTGGAGAACTCGGCCCTGGGTGCAGAAGTGCCCAGCACGCCCGAACCCGCCACCTGGGGCGCGATGTTGGTGACCTTGTCGGTGTTGGCCATGTTGGCATACCGCCGTCGCCGCGCCCACCACTACACCAGCTAAGCAGGAGATTCGGCTATGGCACTGCCTCGCCTGCTTGACATGCCCCGCTTCGTGCGCTTCGGCATCGCTATCGATACCGCGCCCGAATGGCGCTGGCTGGCACTGCTGGCCTTGGCCCTGTGGCCGACCTGGTGGTGGATGGGCCAACGCATGGTGGATGGCTCCGATGACCCGCTGGGGCTGCTGGCCCTAGTGGCTCTGGCCGTGCTGCTTTGGCAGCACCGCCAACACCTTCAGGCCGCACCGCGCCTGGGTTTTCAACTAAGCGCACTAGCGGGCGCGGTGCTCGCCACCGCACTGCACCAGCAGTTGCCAGACTTGGTGGTGGCACTCCTCGGCTTGCTTTCGGTGGCAGCGGGCCTGATCGCCTTTCTCCCGGCACGCGTAGCCACAGCACCCGTGCTGGGTCTGTCTGTACTCTCCTTGCCGCTGCTGGCCTCGCTGCAGTTTTATGCGGGCTTTCCGCTGCGCGTGGTGACGGCCGAAGTCAGCCTCTGGTTGCTGTCCATTGCGCACTCGGCGGAGCGTACGGGCAGCAGCCTGGTAGTCGATGGCCAGCTCATCATCGTAGACGCCCCCTGTTCGGGTGTGCAGATGGCATGGCTGGGCTACTTCACAGCCTGTGTGGTGGCACTAGGCACCCGTCAAGCCAACAAGACCTTTCTGCTTCGCCTGCCCACCGTGGGTGCCCTGGTATTGCTGGGCAATGTGTTGCGCAACACCGTGCTGGTGGCGGCGCAAGCGTCAGGTACGCGCCTGCCCGCTTGGGCGCATGACGCCGTGGGCCTGCTGGTGCTGGCTGCCGTATGCGGCGGCATTGCCTTGACCATGGGCCGGACCGCCAAGGCACAAGGCGCGACATCATGAACCTCTTCACCAACCAATTCGTGAATCGCGTTCTTCACAAGACGCTCTGGGCTGCACTGCTGCCCCTGTGCGCACTGTGGGGCCTGGGTCAAACAGTTGTCGAACATGCGGCACCGGGAGACGCAGGCACACCAACGCATAGCGTCGAGCTACCGACCGAATGGCAGGGCACACCGCTGCGCCCGCTCGCAGTCAGCGAGGTGGAGTTGCGCTTTGCCCGTCACTTTCCCGGTACGCTGGCGCGCCTGACCGATGGACACCGGGTACTCGTGCTGCGTGCGGTGAACCAGGCCACCCGCATGCTGCACCCCGCCACCGACTGCTACCGCGGCCTGGGATACCGCATCCGCAACGAACAACTGGAAGAGGACATCGACAAGACCCGCTGGCGTTGCTTTATCGCCGAGCGGGGTGGCCGCGAGCTGCGCGTCTGTGAACGGATTGAAGACGCACAAGGCCAAGGCTACACCGACACCTCGGCGTGGTACTGGGCCGCAGTCTCCGGCCAATCCCACGGCCCGTGGCAAGCCATAACCGTAGCCACACCGCTCTAAATAACATCCCTCCATTCCACCTTGGTGAACTCCATGCGCCACGCACTCCGCGCTTTACGTTTTGCCGCTACTGGCGCCCTGGTTTTTATGCTGTCTATGTTTGCAATGCTGGTAGTCGCGCGCGCTGTGCTGCGTCCCGCTCCCGGTGACTGGACGACCACTGTGCACGCAGGGCCCCTGAAGCTAAAAGTGGGCGTGGCCACCCTCATCCAATGGGGCACCACCCCGTGGATTGCGCAGCAGCTGCATGGCCGCACGCTGCCCACCCGCATGGGTGATGTGCACCTGGCGTGGGACGAGGCCAGCCAACAACTACAGCTGCACTGCAAACCTTGCACGCTGCGCAGCAGCAGTTGGGGCGGCGAGCCCTTGCGTCTGCAAGAGGCCCGCATGACCGTCCAGCGCAATGCCACCGAACTGCATGGTACGGTGCACAGCGGTGCCGTCACGGCCACCTGGCATGGCGCACTGCTCCCTACAGGCATCACGCTGCACTTCGATGTGCCCAGCACCCCGGTTGCCGACGGCTACGCGCTGTTTGCCAGCACCATCCCCGAAGTCGCTGCCGCGCAGATCGAGGGCACGTTCTCTCTCCGGGCCACGCTGGAGCTACCCGGCAAAGAACTCAGCCTACAACCGCACTTGGACGGTATGGCAGTCAGAGGACTGGGAACCGAGGCCTGGGCCCACGCGCAGAGCCAATGCAGCAAGAGCCTGCCTGCAGCCTTGGCGCAAGCCAATGTCCCCGGTGATAGCCTGTTGGCTCGCGCTGTGCTGGCGGCCGAAGACCAGCGCTTTTACGAACATCCCGGCTATGACTTGCTGGAGATGAACCAGGCTTTGCGCAGCAACCAGGCCGAGGACGCCGCCTTGCGTGGTGCGAGTACGCTCTCGCAGCAAGTGGCCAAACTGCTGGTCACGGGCGGCGAGCGCTCCCCCGTGCGCAAGCTGCGCGAGCTTTTGTACGCGGTGGAAATGGAGCAGACCCTGGGCAAGGCCCGCATCTTGCGCCTTTACCTAGACCACGCACCGTGGGGCGCCACCGTGTGCGGCGCACAGGCTGCGGCTCACACCTATTTTGGCAAGCGTGCCGACCAGCTCACCGCCGCCCAAGCGGTCTGGTTGGCTGCCATGCTGCACAACCCCGTGGCGGAGGCGCGCAACTGGAAGGTCACAGGCCAAATCAACCAGGCCCGCGCCCAATGGGTGGCGGCTAACCTGCGGCCTATGCGAAAGGCCCGGCGTGCCCAGTTGCTCGACGCGATTGCTGAAGTCCGTTGGGACACAGGGGCGGCTGACCCACAATAAACGGTCGAACCGCGCCAGCCTGCCCACTACAAACCGAGCTGCTGGCGCACGTACCCCGCACTTGGCCCCCTTGGTGCCAATTCAAGATAAGTTTCAAATGCCTTCTTGGCATTGTCTGCGCGACCGGATTTGGCGTAGGCATCACCGAGGTTGATATAGGCCAGTGCGCGCGATGGGTCCATCTTGACGGTGTTCTCAAACCAGCGCGCCGCTTCGGCAAACTTGTCTTGCTTGTAGTACACAAAGCCTAGGTTATTGGCTGCTAGCGCAAAGTCGGGGCGCAACTTGAGGGCCTCTGTGAACTGGGCTTCTGCCGCTGGGTAGTTTTTCTCTTTGAATAATTGCAAGCCCCGATCATTTGCCCGCTGCGCTAGTTGGCGTGTAGAGGTCGGAATCGCCAAAGGGGTTACCAGCTTTTGGTCGCCGCCTTGCAGGTCTTTCACCACCACTGTGGAACTTGGTGCTGGGGCGGCAGCATTCGCACCCGGGCTCTCAATTTTGGATTGCGCAGGCAAAGGTGGAACGCGTGCTGAATCCAGTTTGGTGTTCAACGCTATCGCATCACCCGCTAGCTGCGTGGTTTGGGCGCTCAAAAATTCGCTACTGGCCGGAAGCTCAAACACAAAGTCGCCGCCCTCCGAGCCTGGCAGGCTGCCGAAGGCCGGCGTTTGACGGGAAACCGCGGCGACAGCTGGTGCCACATAAGCGGCCAGTTCGGTGGCGGTGATGATGCCGTCGCCATTCAGGTCGCCCTTGCCCTCCAGACCTTGCAGCAGTGCCCATGTAAATACAGAGTGCCCGTTAGGCCCACCATCAGCCACCAACTGGTCTGCACCACCGGCAGTGAGCATTTGCCGGCCCAGACGCTTGGCGTTATCCCGCAAGAAATTTCCTGTACCGCCCCCGCGTGTGAGGCCCAAGCCGCTGTAGCAGGCGTCCATCACAAACAGAGCGTGCTTAGCGCTAAGACTCTCAGCAATGTTCTGAAGCTCGGTCATAGGAATAGCGTCGGTAGCAATCTGATTGGGGTCCGAATCCACGGGAATGATGTAGCCCAGGTCTCGCCCGGAGCTAAGCTGGCGCGTAGCACCGTGTCCGGCAAAGAACACAAAAAGGCGGTCGTTCTTTTTCATGCCGCTGTGTGCGAGCTTGTCGTGAAACGCACCCAATATGCCCACACGGGTTGCCTGCTGGTTGCTGAGTGACACGACATGGTCGGTCGCAAAACCAAACTTCTGAATCAAGGTTTCGCGTACAGCTTGGGCATCGCGTGTGGCGTAGTGCAATTTGGGCCATTTTGCGTAATCGTCAATCCCGATCACGATAGCCCAAGAGTCACTGTAACCAGGGCTCGTGGCCACAGCTGCCGCACTGGAAGCGGGGGCTGGTGTTCCTTTAGGCACGCTAAAGCCCTGGCCATCCCACCCCGCAAACTGGTACCCGTCGGCCACCAAGCGGTCGAGTAGTGCGGGAAGGGCTTTGACCGTGCGTTCATGAATGTCATGGAACAGCACAATGCCGCGTTTCTCTTTTTCCAGGGTCTTTAGCACCCGCTCTACGATGGAGTTGGGCACCGGGTCGGCCCAATCCAGCGAGTCTATATTCCACATCACCGAGCGCAGGTGCGCCGAATCCAGGACAGCTAGGCCTTCTTCATTGCGCGCACCGTAGGGAAACCGGAACAGCGGAGAGCGCTTGCCGTCAACGGCTTTGAGCAATTCATCGGTACCCAATATCTCGGCCTTCAGTGCGTCGCCGCTGCGCTTGGACAATTGGGCGTGCGTCATGCTGTGGTTGGCCAGCGTGTTCCCCGAAGCCACAAGCTTGCGACTCACATCTGCTTTGGGGATTAACTTGGTCTTGCCATCGGCACCGATGGCGCCTAGATTGGCGCCCACCTGGAAGAAAATG